>Ga0308172_1000076_pt1 | contig 211982 bp, 199 predicted proteins | sample PhyGR2_FD_202134 | JGI IMG/M metagenome (GOLD analysis project Ga0308172, IMG submission 202134) | Phyllosphere microbial communities from UC Gill Tract Community Farm, Albany, California, United States - DLSLSG.R2 | ecosystem: Host-associated > Plants > Phyllosphere > Unclassified | place... | reverse complement strand
AGGCGACCAAGGACGCCGGCCAGATCGCGGGCCTCGAAGTGCTGCGCATCATCAACGAGCCGACCGCGGCGGCGCTGGCTTACGGCCTGGAGAAGCAGGACGGCAAGACGATCGCGGTCTATGACCTTGGCGGCGGTACCTTCGACATCTCGATCCTCGAGATCGGCGACGGCGTGTTCGAGGTGAAGGCGACCAACGGCGATACCTTCCTGGGCGGCGAGGACTTCGACAACAAGATCGTCGACTTCCTGGCGTCGGGCTTCCAGAAGGAAGAGGGCATCGACCTCACCAAGGACAAGCTGGCGCTCCAGCGTCTGAAGGAAGCGGCCGAAAAGGCGAAGATCGAGCTGTCCTCGGCCCAGTCGACCGAGGTCAACCTGCCCTTCATCACCGCCGACCAGAACGGCCCGAAGCACCTGGTCAAGTCGATCACCCGCGCCGACCTCGAGCGTCTGGTCGAGGACCTGATCCAGCGCACGCTGGAGCCCTGCAAGAAGGCGCTGGCCGATGCGGGCATGAAGGCCGACGAGATCGCCGACGTGGTGCTGGTGGGCGGCATGACCCGCATGCCGCGCGTCCGTGAAGTCGTGAAGAACTTCTTCGGCAAGGACCCGCATACCGGCGTGAACCCCGACGAAGTCGTCGCCATGGGTGCCGCGATCCAGGCGGGCGTGCTGCAGGGCGACGTCAAGGACGTGCTGCTGCTCGACGTGACCCCGCTGTCGCTGGGTATCGAGACGCTGGGCGGCATCATGACCAAGATGATCGACCGCAACACGACGATCCCGACCAAGAAGAGCCAGGTCTATTCGACCGCCGACGACAATCAGAATGCGGTGACGATCCGGGTCTTCCAGGGCGAGCGCGAAATGGCGCAGGACAACAAGCTGCTGGGCCAGTTCGACCTGGTCGGCATCCCGCCTGCGCCGCGCGGCGTGCCGCAGATCGAGGTCACGTTCGACATCGACGCCAACGGCATCGTCAACGTCTCGGCCAAGGACAAGGGCACCGGCAAGGAGCAGCAGATCCGCATCCAGGCGTCGGGTGGTCTGTCGGACAGTGACATCGACCAGATGGTCCGCGACGCGGAGAAGTTCGCGGAAGAGGACAAGAAGCGTCGTGCCGAGGCCGAGGCCAAGAACAACGCCGAGTCGCTCATTCACACCACCGAGCGTCAGCTTGCCGACAATGGCGACAAGGTCGACGCGTCGCTGAAGTCGGAAATCGAGGCGGCGATCGCCGAGACCAAGACGGCGGTCGAGGGTGGCAACCCCGACACCATGAACGAGAAGGCGCAGGCCCTCGCTCAGGTCGCGATGAAGCTGGGCCAGGCGATCTACGAGAAGCAGCAGCAGGCCGAGGCTTCGCCCTCCGCCGATGCCGGTGCGGCCAAGCAGGACGATGTGGTCGACGCCGAATTCTCGGAAGTCGACGACACCAAGTAAGGCTGTCGGCCCGGTCTGCCTGTCGGCGGGCCGGGCCTTCGGTTGCTGTTGAGAATACCGCCTTTCGGGGCATGAAGTGGCGAAGCGCTTGGCGTCCGCTCCGTCCGGCCTGACGGCACGGTCGGTCGGCGGGCCACGCACAGGCGGACGGGGCGAGACCGGGCATGAGCACGACGATCGACTATTATGAACTGCTCGAATGCGAGCGCACGGCGGACGATGCGACGATCAAGTCGCGCTACCGCAAGCTGGCGATGCAGTACCATCCGGACCGCAATGCGGGCTGCAAGGACTCCGAGGCCAAGTTCAAGGCGATCAGCGAAGCCTATGACTGCCTGAAGGACCCCCAGAAGCGGGCGGCCTATGACCGCTATGGCCATGCCGCGTTCCAGCAGGGCGGCGGTGGCGGCGGCCATGGCGGGCAGGATTTCGGCGCCTTCTCCGATATTTTCGAAAGCGTCTTCGGCGAGTTCATGGGCGGCGGACGCGGCGGCGGGCGGCAACAGCCGCGACGCGGTGCGGATCTACGCTACGACATGGAAATCTCGCTCGAAGAGGCGTTCCATGGCAAGTCGACCGAAATCACCATCGATGTCTCGGCCGCGTGCGACACCTGCGACGGCACCGGCGCCAAGCCCGGCACCAGCGCCAAGACCTGCCAGCATTGCGGCGGCCATGGCAAGGTCCGCGCGCAGCAGGGCTTCTTCGTGGTCGAGCGGACCTGCCCGGTCTGTCAGGGGGCGGGCCAGATCATCGCCGATCCGTGCCCCGATTGTCGCGGCGACGGCCGGATCGAAAAGACCAAGACGCTGTCGGTCAACATCCCGGCGGGCGTCGACGAGGGCACCCGCATCCGCCTGACCGGTGAAGGCGAGGCGGGCGCGCGCGGTGCGCCTGCGGGCGACCTCTATATCTTCCTCCACGTCAAGCGGCACGCGATCTTCGAGCGGGAGGGCACGACCCTGTTCGCGCGTGCGCCGATCAGCTTCACCACGGCGGCGCTCGGCGGGGCGCTGTCCATCCCCGGCCTCGACGGGCGGATGCACGAGATCAAGATTCCGGCGGGCATCCAGTCGGGCAAGCAGCTCCGCCAGCGCGGGGCGGGCATGCCCGTCCTGCAAGGGCGCGGCACCGGCGATCTGGTCATCCAGATCGAGGTCGAGACGCCGACCCGGCTGTCGACCCGCCAGCGCGAATTGCTCGAACTGTTCCGCGAAACCGAGACCGGGGACGAATGCCCTGAAAGCCAGGGCTTTTTTGCCAAGTTGAAGAGTGTCTTCGCGGGCGAATAAGCAAGGTTTTCCGTCGATTGACATTATCAGACGGTGCAGGGCCGGTATGATAGTTCATCCCGGCCCTGTTAACTCCCGAGCAGGGCCGGAGTCATGATTGTCGCGCGACTTTGACAGGGAAGTCCTGCGATGCGTCACTTGCTTGGATGCTTGATCGCCCTCGGTGCGATGGTGTTGGCGCCTGTCGCGGCGCAAGCTGTTCCGCACCGGAAAGTCGAAAAGATCATTCTGCCGGATGCGGGATCGTCCGACGAGATCATCGTCCAGGCGCTCAGCCTTCCGCGCGACGCCTTGCCGGTCAATGTCCGCTGGGCGCCGGCCGACAATACGCAGGTCAACATCGCCTATGAGCGCGCGGACCAGTTCCTGGCCTGTGCCTTCGACAAGGCCAGCCGAGACTGGTTGCGCAAGGCGGTCGAAGGACCCCCGTCGCTGGTCAGCACCGAATATGCGCAGGGCATGGTCATCGTCACCAACTGGGGATGTTACCCGCCGCTGGGATCCAGCCCGCCGTGGAACCCCGCGCTGGCGGGACAGGATATCCTCCATCGCGGAATCCTGATCGAGCGGACGTTGCGCGCCTTTGCGCCGGATGCGTCGCTCGATGCCGTGCAGACCTTCGACCCGGTGGTACGCACGCGCTTCCGCAAGGTGGAAACCGCCCATAACCGCTATCGGCAGAATCCGGAGAAATCAGGGTTCGTGGTGGCCGCCTGCCTGGTTCAGACCCAGCCGGTCCTCGCGACCCGGCTATTCCACGCGCCGCAGGGCAGCGATCTGGTCCGGGGGCTGGAACAGGCGATGCTCGTCAATGCGCCCGAGTGTCTGGAGGGGGTGAAGAAGCTGAGCGTCGAGCCGACCACGCTTCGTGTGTATCTGATCGATGCCTTTTACCGCTGGCTGCTCGCCGCGCGGAACGTGCCGACCCTGATCCCGGCCAGTGGGGCATAGGCGCGGCGTCCAGCCCCCAAGCAAAGCCATATTGCATTGCGGCGACGGTCGCGCTCCAATGGCGGCCATTAGGATGGAGATTGTCATGTCGCCGTGGAAAGCCGCTTTGCCCCTTCTCGCTGCTTGCGCGCTGCTCCCCGCCGCCGCGCCGGTCGCAGCGCCCCGCGTCGGGATCGCCAGTTTCGAGGCGCTGCCCAAGCCCCTGCCGCTGCCCTATCATGCGGGCGACGCCAAGGCGGCCATCGCGGCGGCCCGCGCGCGGGCGGTCAAGGCGCACAAGCGGGTGCTGATCGATCTGGGCGGCAACTGGTGCCTCGACTGCCGCCTACTGGCGGGGGTGATGGAGTCGCCGAAGATGCGGCCCTTCGTCGCCCGGCATTTCGAGGTGGTCACGGTCGATGTCGGCCGGTTCGACCAGAATATGGATGTTCCCGCGGCCTATGGCATCACCGGGCGGCTGGCGGGCGTGCCCGCGGTGCTGATCGTCGATCCGAAGACCAACAAGCTGGTCAATGCCGGGCGAGAAACCGCGCTGGCCGATGCGCGGGCGATGACGCCGCAGGCGGTGGCGGACTGGCTGGCGCAGTGGGTGGGGTGAGGGGGCTCACGGTCGGTTGATCGTCATGTGACGACTCATGGACCGATCGCATTTGATCGGCCGGGTTCCCTCCCCCAGCCCCTCCCGCTTGCGGGAGGGGAGGTGCCTGGGGAAGCGCTTACCCTCTTTCCTCTCCCCTCCCGCAGGCGGGAGGGGTTGGGGAGGGGAGTCCGCCTCGGCGGACAAGCCGCCAATGGAACTCCCCCCGACCGATTACGCGCCGAACACCCGCGCGAAGATCGTGTCGACATTCTTGTAATGGTAATCGAGGTCGAACCGCGCCTCGATCTCCTCAGGCGACAGCGCCGCCGTCACGTCCGCATCGGCCTTGAGCAGCTCCATCAGCGACAGTTCGCCATCGGACTCCCACACCTTCATCGCGTTGCGCTGAACGAGGCGATAGCTGTCCTCGCGGCTCACGCCCGCCTGGGTCAGCGCCAGCAGGACGCGCTGCGAATGGACCAGGCCGCCCATCTTGTTGAGGTTCTTCTCCATCCGCGCCGGATAGACGACCAGCTTGTCGATCACGCCGGTGAGGCGGGCGAGGGCGAAGTCGAGGGTGATGGTCGCGTCGGGGCCAATATAGCGCTCGACCGAGCTATGGCTGATGTCGCGCTCATGCCACAGCGCGACATTCTCCAGCGCCGGGGTGACATAGCCGCGCACCATGCGGGCCAGGCCGGTCAGGTTCTCGGTCAGCACCGGGTTGCGCTTGTGCGGCATCGCCGACGAGCCCTTCTGGCCAGGCGAGAAATACTCCTCGGCCTCCAGGACTTCGGTGCGCTGGAGGTGGCGGACCTCGGTCGCCAGCCGCTCGATCGAGCTGGCGATGACGCCCAGCGTCGCGAAGAACATCGCATGGCGGTCGCGCGGGATGACCTGGGTCGAGACGGGCTCGACGGTCAGGCCCATCTTCTCGGCGACATGGGCTTCGACACGCGGGTCGATATTGGCGAAGGTGCCGACCGCGCCCGAGATCGCGCAGGTGGCGATGTCGGCGCGCGCCGCGACCAGGCGGGCGCGGTTGCGGTCGAACTCGGCATAGGCTTGCGCCAGCTTCAGGCCGAAGGTGACCGGCTCGGCATGGATGCCGTGGCTGCGGCCGATGGTCGGGGTCAGCTTATGCTCGTAAGCACGACGTTTGATGACGGCGAGCAGCGCGTCGAGATCCTCGATCAGGATGTCGGAGGCGCGCGCCAGCTGCACCGCCAGGCAGGTGTCGAGCACGTCGGACGAGGTCATGCCCTGGTGCAGGAAGCGCGCCTCCGGCCCGGTCCGCTCGGCGACATGGGTCAGGAAGGCGATGACGTCGTGCTTGGTCTCCGCCTCGATCGAATCGATGCGCGCGATGTCGAAATCGCCCGCCGCCTTGTCGGCTTCCCAGATGCGCGCGGCGGCTTCCTTCGGCACGACGCCCAGTTCGGCCAGCGCGTCGGTGGCGTGCGCCTCGATCTCGAACCAGATGCGGAAACGGGTCTGGGGGTCCCAGATCCGGGTCATGGGAGCACGGGAATAGCGCGGAATCATCGGGGCACCTTCAGGTCGTGGAAACGGCACGGCTTACCGTGCACTCCCTCTCGGAATCACGGTGTGCCGTGCCGTTAGCAGGGACGAGCCGAGCCTTCAAATCCGAAGATGCAAACCCCATATGGTCAAATGTCGAACGGGATCGTATCACTAAAGGCGAAGATGCGTTTCCGGTCTTCATAGTCATCGATCGACCAGAGTAAGGGAGAGACGAGATGATGAAATATGCTTTTCTTGCCGGTGCCATGATGGCATCTGCCCCGGTGCTTGCGCAGGTTACGCCCGCCCCCGCCCAGACCACGCCGGCGGCGCCGCAGTCGGCGACGACAACCACGGCTGATCCGATGCAGGCCGCCACGCCGTCGGCGGAACCCGCCGCGCCCGCCCAGGCGGCCCCCGCCGAGGGCCAGGTCCAGGCGACCGGCAGCCAGATCGCGCAGGTCGTCGACACCCAGTTCCCGACCTATGACAAGGACGGTGATGGGCAGCTGAACAAGGCCGAGTTCACCCAATGGATGGTCGCACTGAAGGCGCAGACCGACCCGTCGACCAGGGCCGAGTCGCCCGCGACCAAGAAATGGGTGGGCACCGCCTTTGCCCAGGCCGACATCGACAAGAGCAAGAAGGTGTCGAAGACCGAGCTGACCGGCTTTCTGAGCCAGGGCCAAGGCTGAGCCGGAACACCCCCTCCGTTCCTACGATTCCCCGAGCGGGGATGAGCGGGGCCGTCGGACCATCAGGTTCGGCGGCCCTTTCCCATTCCTCCCTATCTTTGATGGGGAGGGGGACCGCGCCCGCAGGGCGTGGTGGAGGGGCGTTGCCGGTCCGTCACCACCCCTCCACCATCGCTGGCGCGATGGTCCCCCTCCCCAAGCAGAGCCTGGGGAGGAATAGGGCACGAAAAAGGGCAGGGGCGTCGCCGCCACCTGCCCTGATTTTCGTTCGCTCGCTCGTGAGAGAGAGCGAGGCCGGATCAGGCCTCTTCCGAACCTTCCGACGCATCGGCCGCTTCGTCCGCGGCGGTCGGAACCGTCGGCGGAACGATGGTGGCGATCGCGAAGTCGCGGTCGTCGATGGCGGGCTCGGCGCCCTTGGGCAGCTTCACGTCCGAGATGTGGATCGAGTCGCCCACGGCCAGACCCTTCAGCGAGATGCTGATTTCGGTCGGGATGTTGGCGGCGTCGACGACCAGCTCGATCTCGTGGCGGGTGATGTTCAGCACGCCGCCCTGCTTGACGCCGCTCTCGTCCTCGTCGGTGAAGACGACCGGAACGGCGACCGTGACGGTCTCATGCTCGCCGATGCGCAGGAAGTCGACGTGCAGCGGGCGGTCGGTGACGGGATGGAACGCGACGTCCTTCGCCAGCGTGCGCTGGCCGTCCACCATGATGACCGAGGTAAAGAAGTGGCCGGTCATCAGCGCCTTGACGAGCGCCTTCTCTTCGAGATGGATCGACGCGGCGGCCTTGTTCTGGCCATAGATCACGGCGGGGACGCGGCCTTCACGACGCAGCGAACGGGAGGCTCCCTTGCCAACCTGATCGCGCGTCTCGGCGGCGAGCGTAAGGGTGTCGCTCATTCCAGTAACTCCGAAACAAAAGGGATATAGCTTCCCGATCACGCCTCCAGGGATGACCATGACCGGAAGCGGCGGCGCATAGCCGCAAAGGCGGCAAAAGGCAAGGTGTCGGCCGCCGCGCCTCAATAGGCGATGCGCTGCGCCTTGATCCCTTGCTTGGCGAGCTGCGCCTGGACGCTGTCGTCCCCGGCCAGATGGCCCGCGCCGACCGCCATGAAGATCGTGCCGGGCTTGGCCAGCCGCTGCTTGATCCAGCTCGCCCAGCGGCCGTTGCGGTCGGTCAGCAGCGTCTTGGCGACCTCGGGCGAGTCCTTCAGGCTCTCGTTCATGTCGCGGGCCAGCGCGTCGGGGTCGCCATGCGCCCATTCGTCGACCATCTTCGCCATTTCCTCGCCCGCCTTGGGCAGTTCGTCGACGGTCGAGGTCAGGAACTCGATCTGCGCCTTGGGCGACAGGCCGTTGAAATAGCCGATCTGCAGCTCGGCGGTTTCCAGTCCCTCGACCGGCTTGCCCTCCGACCTGGCGGCTTCGGTCAGCACCTTTTCCGGCCCGTTGGCGGGATCGTAACCCTGTTTCTGGAGCGGCGCGATCGACAGGGTGACGGCGGCGAGCCATGGCTTCATCCGGTCGAACGCCTGGGGCGGCGCCCCCAGATCGGCGATCGCCTTCAGATAGGCGCCGCGCTTGTCGGCGGGCAGCTGTTCGGTCAGCGTGGGGCCTGTGGGCGAAAAGCCGTTCTTCAGCACGATCTGCTGCATCGTCGCCTTGTCGGGCTCGACCATTTCCAGGACCAGCTGGTCGGACTTGTCGAAGGCGGTCTTCACCGCCTCGTCGAACCAGGTCAGGCCGGGCTTCAGCACATGGATGGTGCCGAACAGATAGATGGTGGTGTCGGCATCCTTGACCACCCACAAGGCGGGGTCCGCGTCATTGGGGGCCTGGGCGGGCTTGCTCTGCGCGCAGGCGGGGAGCGCCAGCATCAGCGCGAGCGAGGTGAGGGCGGTCTTCATGATCGTCTTCATGGGATCGGGCTTTCGGAAAGGGAAGGGGATCAAATATACTTGCGCCACAGCCAGACCAGGCCGGCGACCGCGAGCATCGCGCCGTACACCCATTCGATCTGCACCGGGGGCAGCACGCCGCCGCGCCACAGGAACCACCAGACGGGCACGCCCAGGCCGACCGTATAGAAGCTGGCGACCGCACCGTCGCGGTAAGCCTGGCGTTCGTGCTCGTCGACCACCCGATGCCAGCGCCATGAGATGATGGGGACGACCACGCCCCAGATCAGCGCCATCAGCACGGCGAACCAGAGCGGCAGTGGGGAAGACCACAGGTCTGGGCGGGCTGCACCCCGCGGCTGTTGTAAAACGATGAGCGCGGTCGACAACCCGGCGATCCCGCCGACGGCGCCGGATATGGCAAGTAGGCGGTGATTGGCGCGTTCGCTCGGTCCCTTGGCGATGCGCGAAGCATTCATGGTCATGGCCGCACCTCGATGGAAAGATGGACGGAGAAATGCGGAAGCGCGGCCTTGGGGGCGGCCTGCATCTTAGGGCGGAACGTGTCGAACGCGATCCCGCCTACGCGACCGGCGCCCCAGCCGAGCAGCGACAGCGCGATGCCGGTGCCGATCACCGTGCGGGTCAGGCGGCGGCTCATGATCGCACCCGGCGGATCAGATAGGTCGGGACTTCGCCGGGCGTCATCCGTTCCGGTTCCTGCGAACCGCAGTCCGGCGACTCACTCACCATGATGCTCGTCATCGAAAATCTCCTCGATGGGCATGTCGAACAGGCGGCCGATGCGGAAGGCGAGCGGCAGCGAGGGGTCGTATTTCCCCGTCTCGATGGCGTTGACGGCCTGTCGCGACACGTCCAGCCGCCCGGCGAGTTCCGCCTGGCTCCAGTTGCGTTCGGCGCGCAGCACCTTGAGGCGATTTTTCATGTCCACCTCCTCTTGCATGCCAACCTCCCTTTGTCACCCGTGCATGACGGAATGTCAGGTGACCATGACAAAGTGACAGTGAGTCGTGACCATGTCAACAAGACATGACAAAATATCATGCTTGGCTGACTGGCGGCATCGCGGGCGCGGCGGCTCGCCTTGACCGCGAAGGGGGCATGAGCCAAAGCCTGCCGCGTTATGCTGACCCGGAACGGACCCCCGGAAGGACCACTTTCCTTCCAGCGCATGATCCTCACCCTCCATGACTATTGGAGCGAGCGCGGATGCGTGATCCTGCAACCCTATGACATGGAGATGGGGGCGGGCACCTTTCACCCCGCGACCACGCTGCGCGCGCTGGGTCCGGATTCGTGGAACGCGGCCTTCGTCCAGCCCTGCCGCCGCCCGACCGACGGCCGCTATGGCGAGAACCCGAACCGGCTCCAGCATTATTACCAGTATCAGGTGATCCTGAAGCCCTCGCCCGCCGACCTGCAGGACCTGTATCTGGGCAGCCTCGCCGCGATCGGCGTTGACATGGCCAAGCACGACATCCGCTTCGTCGAGGACGATTGGGAAAGCCCGACCTTGGGCGCCTGGGGCCTGGGCTGGGAAGTCTGGTGCGATGGGATGGAGGTGACCCAGTTCACCTATTTCCAGCAGATGGGCGGTTACGACATGAAGCCGGTCGCGGGCGAGCTGACCTATGGGCTCGAGCGTCTGGCCATGTACATCCAGGACGTCGACAACGTCTACGACCTGCGCTTCAACGATGCGGGCGTGAGCTACGGCGACGTGTTTCTCGAAAACGAGAAGCAGATGTCGACCTGGAATTTCGAGGTGGCCGACACCGAGACGCTGTTCGACGCCTTCCGCAAGGCGGCGGCCGAGTGCGAACGCTGTCTGGAGGCCAAGCTGCCCATCCCCGCCTATGAACAGGCGATCAAGGCCAGCCACACCTTCAACCTGCTGCAGGCGCGCGGCGTGATCTCGGTGGCGGAGCGCCAGGCCTATATGGGCCGCGTCCGCGATCTGGCGAAGGGCGCGTGCGGCGCCTGGATGGAAAAGAACGGCTGGGCCGCGTGATGACCGATTTTCTGCTCGAACTCCGCTCCGAAGAAATCCCCGCCCGGATGCAGGCGGGCGCGCGGGAGAATCTCGCCAAGCTGTTCGCCGCCGAACTCGCCAAGGCCGGTCTGTCGGCGGGTGAGATCGTCACCTATGCGGGCCCGCGCCGCCTGGCGCTGATCGCCAAGGGGCTTCCGTCCGCGACCGAGGCGGTGTCCGAGGAAGTGAAGGGCCCTCGCGCCTCCGCCCCGCCCCAGGCGCTGGAGGGCTTCCTGCGCAAGACCGGGCTGACGCGCGAGCAACTGACCGAGCGCGACGGCGTGCTCTTCGCGATCACCGAAAGGCTTGGCCGCGCCACCGCCGAGGTATTGGCCGAGGCGATCCCCGCGATCGTCCGCGCCTTCCCCTGGCCCAAGTCGATGCGCTGGGGGGCGGAGTCCGCCTCGACCGAGTCGATGCGCTGGGTCCGCCCGCTGCACGCCATCGTCGCGCTGTTCGGCGGTGACGTAGTGCCGTTCGAGATCGCCGGAATCACCAGCGGCAATGTCACGCGCGGCCACCGCTTCCACGCGCCTGCCGAGATCGTGCTGACCGGCGCCGACACCTATGTCGAGCAATTGCGCGCGGCCAAGGTGCTGGTCGATCAAGACGAGCGCGCCGCGATCATCCGTGCGCGCGCCGCCGCGCTGGCCGCCGAGGCCGGGCTGGAACTGGTCGAGGATGAGGGGCTGGTCGCCGAGAATGCCGGGCTGACCGAATGGCCGGTGCCGCTGCTCGGCCGGTTCGACGAAGCCTATCTCGACGTGCCGCCCGAGGTCATCCAGCTGACCGCGCGGGTGAACCAGAAGTACTTCGTCTGCCGTTCGGCCGACGGCAAGCTGGCGAACGCGTTCGTCTGTACCGCCAATATCGAGGCGAGTGATGGCGGCGCGAAGATCGTCGAGGGCAATGGCAAGGTGCTTGCCGCCCGTCTGTCCGATGCGCGCTTCTTCTACGAGACGGACCTGAAGACGAAGCTGGACGATCTGCGGCCCAAGCTGGAAAAGATCGTCTTCCACGAAAAGCTCGGCACCGTCGCCGACAAGGTCGAGCGGGTGGCCAAGCTGGCCCGCTGGCTGGTCGAAGAGGGGATCGTCACCGAGTCCCCCTCCCGCAGGCGGGAGGGGCTAGGGGAGGGCCGTGCCCCAAGCGACGTCGCCAGCGGAACCGTCCCCCCCCCATCCCAGTTTCAGGTGAACGATGCCCCGCATCGTTCAGGTCATGCCGGGGGCATGACCGACCTGAAACTCGCAAGCGGAGGGGGCGAGCTTGCCGATCTGGCGGAGCGCGCCGCGTACCTTGCGAAGGCCGATCTCGTCACCGGCATGGTCGGCGAGTTCCCCGAATTGCAGGGCCTGATGGGCGGATACTACGCCGCCGCGCAGGGCGAGGACCCGCGCGTGGCCGAGGCGGTTCGCGATCATTACAAGCCGGTCGGTCAGGGCGATGATGTCCCCACCGCGCCGGTGACGGTGGCCGTGGCGCTGGCCGAGCGCCTTCATACGCTTGCGGCATTTTTTGAAGCGGGGATTGAGCCGACTGGATCAAAAGATCCGTTTGCACTTCGCCGTGCAGCACTTGGAACCCTTCAGCTCATTCTCACTAATGGCCTTCGATTCAGGCTTCGCCGCGTGTTTGAGATTGTTCTGGCCAATAATCGGTATGGGCAGACCTATCTTACGGAGGAGCCGACACTCGGAAAGCTCCTCGATTTCTTCGCCGACCGCCTCAAGGTCCAGCAACGCGAGGCAGGCGTCCGTCACGACCTGATCGACGCGGTCTTCGCTCTCGGCGGCGAGGACGATCTCGTCCGCCTGCTCGCCCGCGTCCGCGCGCTGCAAGCCTTCGTCACCACCGACGACGGCACCAACCTGCTCGCCGGGTATAAGCGCGCCGCGAACATCCTGAAGAAGGAAGGCGTCGAGGGCGACCAGGGCTGGAACGCGCCGACCTACACGCCCGAACCCGCCGAGGCCGATCTGATCGCCGCGCTCGACGCCGCCGAGCCCAAGGCGGCCGAGGCGGTGCAGGCCGAGGATTTCGAGGCCGCGATGGCTGCGCTCGCCTCGCTTCGTGCGCCGATCGACCGGTTCTTCGACGATGTGACCGTCAACGACGCCGATCCGGCCAAGCGCGCCGCGCGCCTCGCATTGCTCGCCCGCGTTCGGGCCGCCGTCCACATGGTGGCGGATTTTTCGAGGATCGAGGGATGAGTTGAGCCGGATCGGGAGACGGATCGACAGCTTCCTGTCTTCCCCTCCGGCAATATCGCCTTATTAACACCGACGCCTGTGTCCCCAGGGCGTCGGACGATACGACCAGTAAAGGATCGAACCGATGACCTATGTGTACCGCTTCGGCGGCGGCGTTTCGGACGGCGGTAAGGGGGACAGGAACCTGCTTGGCGGCAAGGGCGCGAACCTGGCCGAAATGGCGTCGATCGGGCTGCCGGTGCCGCCGGGCTTCACCATCTCGACCGCGATGTGCACCCGCTATTACGAGGATGGCGAGCAGTTTCCGCAAGAGCTGCGCGACGAGGTGGCCGACGGCATCGCGCATATCGAGGCGGTGACCGAAAAGCGCTTCGGCGACCCGGAAAACCCGCTGCTCGTCTCGGTCCGCTCGGGCGCGCGGGTGTCGATGCCGGGCATGATGGACACGGTGCTGAACCTCGGGCTCAACGACGCCACCGTCGAGGGGCTGGCGAAGAAGGCGGGCGACGAGCGTTTCGCCTGGGACAGCTATCGCCGCTTCATCCAGATGTATGCCGATGTCGTGCTGGAGCTGGATCACGGCGCGTTCGAGGAAGCGCTGGAGATCGCCAAGGAGGATAACGGCTTCACCCTCGACACCGAGATGAGCGCCGCCGACTGGAAGGCGCTGGTCACGACCTATAAGAGCCTGGTCGAGGAGCAATGGGGCAAGCCCTTCCCGCAGGATGTGCAGGACCAGCTCTGGGGCGCGGTCGGCGCGGTGTTCGGGTCGTGGCAGTCGGAACGCGCCAAGGTCTATCGCCGCCTGAACGACATTCCCGCCGACTGGGGCACCGCGGTCAACGTGCAGGCGATGGTCTTCGGCAATATGGGCGACACCTCGGCGACGGGCGTGGCCTTCACGCGCGATCCGTCCAAGGGCGACCGCGCCTATTATGGCGAGTTCCTGATCAACGCGCAGGGCGAGGATGTGGTCGCGGGCATCCGCACGCCGCAATATCTGACCAGGGCCGCGCGCGAGGAGGCGAAGGCCAAGCCCGCCTCGATGGAAGAGGCGATGCCCGAGGTGTATGCGGAGCTGGCCGCCGTCTTCGACCGGCTGGAAAACCATTACCGCGACATGCAGGACATCGAGTTCACGGTCGAACAGGCCAAGCTCTGGATGCTCCAGACCCGCTCGGGCAAGCGCACCGCCAAGGCGGCGCTGAAGATCGCGGTCGACATGGCCAATGAGGGCCTCATCACCCGCGAGGAGGCGATCGCGCGGGTCGATCCGGCGGCGCTCGACCAGTTGCTCCACCCGACGCTCGACCCCAATGCCCGGCGCGACGTGCTGACCAAGGGGCTGCCCGCTAGCCCAGGTGCGGCCTCGGGCAAGGTGGTGTTCGACGCCGATGCCGCCGAGCGCGCGGCGGCGGCGGGCGAGGCGGTGATCCTGGTCCGCGTCGAAACCTCGCCGGAAGACATTCACGGCATGCACGCGGCCAAGGGCATCCTGACCGCACGCGGCGGCATGACCAGCCATGCGGCGGTCGTGGCGCGCGGCATGGGGCGCCCTTGCGTCTCGGGCGCGGGCAGCCTGTCGATCGACAACAAGGCCAAGCTGCTGCGCGTCGGTGCCCGCGAGGTGCGCGAGGGCGACATCCTGACGCTCGATGGCTCTACCGGCGAGGTGATGGTCGGCGCGGTGGCGACCGTCCAGCCCGAGCTGGCGGGCGATTTCGGCACGCTGATGGAATGGGCCGATCAGGTTCGCCGCCTGAAGGTCCGCGCCAATGCGGAAACCCCGCTCGACTGCCAGACCGCGCGCGATTTCGGCGCGGAGGGCGTCGGCCTGTGCCGCACCGAGCATATGTTCTTCGACGCCGCGCGGATCACGGCGGTGCGCCAGATGATCCTGGCCTCGGACGAAAAGGGCCGCCGCGTCGCGCTCGACAAGTTGCTGCCCGAACAGCGCGCCGACTTCACCGCGATCTTCGAGGTGATGGCGGGCCTGCCGGTGACGGTGCGGCTGCTCGACCCGCCGCTGCACGAGTTCCTGCCGCAGCAGGAGGCCGAGTTCGCCGAGGTCGCGACGGCGGCGGGCGTGGACGTCGATACGCTGAAGCGCCGGGCGAGCGAACTGCACGAGTTCAACCCGATGCTCGGCCATCGCGGCTGTCGCCTGGGCGTGACCTACCCGGAAATCTACGAGATCCAGGCGCGCGCGATCTTTGAGGCGGCGCTGGACGTCGCGGAGAAGTCGGGTGAGGCCCCGATCCCCGAGGTCATGATCCCGCTGGTCGCCACCCGGCGCGAGCTGGAGCTGATGAAGGCGGTGGTCGACAAGGCCGCGCAGGCCGTGTTCGCCGAGCGGGGCAAGACGGTCGAATATTTGGTCGGCACCATGATCGAGCTGCCGCGCGCCGCGCTGAAGGCCGGGGAAATCGCCGAGGTGGGCGAGTTCTTCTCCTTCGGCACCAACGACCTGACCCAGACGACTTTGGGCGTCAGCCGCGACGACGCAGCACGCTTCCTGAGCGCCTATGTCGAGAAGGGCATCTACGCCAAGGACCCGTTCGTCAGCCTGGATGTCGAGGGCGTCGGCGAGCTGGTCAGCCTGGCCGCCGAGCGCGGCCGCGCGACGCGCCCCGGCATCAAGCTGGGCATTTGCGGCGAGCATGGCGGCGATCCGGCGTCGATCGCCTTCTGCGAGCAGGTCGGGTTGGATTATGTGTCCGCCAGCCCGTACCGGGTTCCGATCGCCCGGCTGGCGGCGGCGCAGGCGGCGTTGAAGGCGCGGTAATCGTTCCCGGGGAGGGGAGCGTTTCGCCTGGAACCTTCCCTCCCCCATCCCCTCCCGCTTGCGGGAGGGGCGTGCCTCGCGTCAGGGGTTAGGGATAGCCGACAAGGCCTCTTCTCCCCTCCCGCAGGCGGGAGGGGGCGGGGGAGGGCAGGGTGTCTCACCGAGCCCACACCCGATGAAACCCCGTTACCCGCGCGTGGAGACCCGGTTCCCGAAATCGAACCAGCCCCGACGCTCACCCGCCGGATAGGCCGGACGCGCGGCGGTGGCGGCGACCGGGCGGTACGGCGCCCGCTCCGTCACGGGGGCCGCCGCCACGGGTTGCGCACTGGCCAGCCGCTGGTTCTCGCGCTCCAGCTCGGCGATGCGGGCCTGTGCGGCGGACAATTTGGTCTCGGTGTCCTTCACCTGCGCGGCATGGGCGTTGCGCTCGGTCGAATAGCGGGTGCGCCATTTGCGGCCGCCCGGATGGCTCGCCAAGCCGAAGAGCCACCCTGCGATGAGGACCAGCCCCAGCACGGCGAATTGTGTCGTCGAAGTGAACAGCATCGCGGTCGATCCCTGCCTGTTACGTCCGGACAACGACCGGACGCGTCGGTGGTTGCGCCGGCGTTACTGGCCGGTGACGAGCGTATCCTTGATCGAGCAGGCGGCGGGGCCCAGGATCACCACGAACAGCGTCGGCAGGATGAACAGGATCAGCGGCACCGTCATGATCGCGGGCAGGCGCGCGGCCTTTTCCTCGGCGCGCATCATGCGCTCGTTGCGGAACTCGGCCGACAGGACGCGCAGCGCGCTGGCGAGCGGCGTGCCATATTTCTCGGTCTGGATCATCGTGGTGACGACCCCGCGCACCGAATCGAGATCGACGCGCATCGCCAGATTCTCCAGCGCCTGGCGCCGATCGGTCAGGAAACCCAGCTCGACCGAGGTCAGCTGGAACTCGTCGCCCAGCTCGGGATAGGCGCGGCGCAATTCGCGCGCCACGCGCATGAAGGCCGCGTCGATGGTCAACCCGGCCTCGGCGCAGATGACCAGCAGATCCAGCGCATCGGGCAGGCCCTTGCGGATCGCCTGGCTGCGCTTGGTGATCTGGTTCTTCAGCGCCAGATCGGGGGCCTTGTACGCCAGCAGCAGCGTGCCTGCGACCAGGATGTTGCGGCTGAACGGGCTCCAGGTGGCGAAACCGTCGGTGCCGTAAACCCACAAGGCGATCAGCCCGCCCAGCACGATCGGCAGCGCGAGACGGCCGAAGATCACCGCGACCGCCATCTCCTTTGAGCGAATACCCGCCTGGAGCAGCTTGGTCTGGACCGCGCGGACCTGTTCGTCCTGCAACATCTTCAGCGAATCTAGGATGGCGTGCATCCGGTTCAGCATCGTGTCGCGGTCGATCAGCTTTGCCCGCGACGGGGGCGGGGCGGCGGTCCCGGCCTTGAGCTGCTCGCGGCGCGCGTTGAGGGTGCGCACCCGCGCCTTCATTGGATCGCGGCTGCCGATCAGCAGATAGCCGACGAACAGCAGCGCCAGGATGCAGACGCCCCATAGCAGCGTGGCGGTGGAGGCGGCGTCGAGGCCGAACGGGCCGGTTGCGGAAGTGGGGGCGGGGCTGCGCATTCAGATCTCGAAATTGATCATGCGGGACATGATGAACGCGCCCAGCCCCATCCACAGGATGCCGACGCCGCCGACCAGCATCAGGCGCGGATCGATGAAGAAGCGCGCCATATAGGGCTGGTTGATCAGCCAGATCATGGCGAACACCGCAAAGGGCAGGACGCCGATGATATAGGCCGACGCCTTGGATTCGGACGACATCGCCTTGATCTTCAGCTTCATCTGGGCACGCTTGCGCAGCACATCGGCCAGGTTGGACAGCGTCTCGGCCAAGTTGCCGCCGGTTTCGCGCTGAATGGCGATGGCGATGACGAAGAACTGGAATTCGGGCGTCTCCAGCCGGTCGGCGACGTCCTGGAGCGCGGCATCCATCGTCCGGCCGATCCGCATCCGGTCATAGACCGCGCGGAACTCCTCGCCGACCGGGCCGGGCACCTCCTGGCCGACGACCGCCATCGTCTCGGCGATGGGCAGGCCCGAGCGCAGCCCGCGGACCAGCAGCTCGATCGCGTCGGGAAAGCGGGCGGTGAACTTCGCGATCCGGCGGCCGATCGTCATCGACAGGAAGACATGCGGCAACCACAGCCCGATCCCGATGCCCAGCAGCAGCGCCAGGATGAAGGACAGCCCGATCATCAGGCCCAGCATCAGCGTGACGAGCGCGACGGCGGCGCAGCCCAGGCCATATTGCCCCAGCGTCCAGCCGCGCCCCGCCCGGTCCAGCCGCCTGGCCAGCTTCGCCGGGTTGGGCAGCAACCGGCCGAACGCCTTGTCCATGCGGGTATCGGTGGCGAACGCGATCCCACGCGACGCGGTCGCCACGGCGGGCTTGTCGAGATCGAGCGCGACCCGCGTGCGCAGGCCCGCCAGCCGCCGCGACTGCGCGCGCGGCGTCGACGGGGCCGACAGTGCGGCCATCACCAGCATCAGCGTCGCGAAGACGCCGATCGCCAGGATCAGGGTCGCCAGGATGCTCACCCGGTCAGGCCGTCCCGGCGCGCTTCGACAGCAGCGCCTTGAAGTCGAACCGGTCGAGCAACCCGCGCCGCGCCGGGGCGGCGGCGCCGTCCTCCGTGGAGGCGCAGATGCGCTGGACCATGGCGATCATCGGCGCGACGGTGCGCGAGGACTTGCCCAGCTCGGCGATCGGCTTGCCCAGCTTGGCGGCCTGCACGACCAGTTTCTGGTCATAGGGGATGAGGACATCGACGGGGCGCTCGATCGACCCCTCGAAATCGCTTTGCGCGATCTCGCAGAGCGCGGCGGGCTGGACCCGGTTGGCGACGAGCAGGACGGCGGCCTGCGGCGCGTTGAGCTTCAGCCAGGCGAGCATGCGGATCGTGTCGCGCGCGGCGGCCAAAGTGAGTTCGGTGACCAGCACCACGGTCTGGGACGTGTTCAGCAGCATCGGCTGTTGCAGGGCCATATCGCGCGGCAGGTCGACCAGCGTCGTCTCGAAGGTCAGCCGCATCTCCTCCTGCAACTGGGCGAAGGCGATGCCGTCGGTCAGGATCGGCGCGCTGATCGGCGCCTCGGCGGACAGGATGGCCAGCCGTTCCGACGCCTTGACCATCGCGCGTTCCAGGAACAGCCCGTCGATCCGGCTGGGATTGTCGATCGCGTCGACCAGCCCGCGTCCCGGCTCCAGGTCGAGCGAGAGCGCGGCGGTGCCGAAATGCACGTCCAGGTCGAGCAGCGCGGTCGAACGCCCCAGCCGCTCCGCCATCAGCCAGCCGAGCGAGGTGGCGATGGTCGAGGCGCCGATGCCGCCGCGCACGCCGATCACCGCGACGCCGCAATGCGCCCGCTCGGGCATCTGGTCGGCGGGGCGGGGGGCGTGCAGGATCGCGCGCGCCTGTTCGAGCGTGTCGCGAAGCTGATCGGCGCTCAGCGGCTTGAGCAGATAATCATGGATGCCGCTGTTCATCAGCGTGCGATAGAGGCGGACGTCGTTGACCTGCCCGATCGCGATGACGATCGTGCCGGGTTCGCACACCTCGGCCAGATTGTTGATCTCCCCCACCGCATCGTCGGTGTCGCTCAGGTCGACCAGCAGGATCTGCGGGCTGGCCGACACCGCCAGCGACTGGATCGCACCGCGTATGCCGGTCTTGAAGACCTTGTCCGGCGACCATCCCTGTTCGTCGGCGATCGGGCGGATCGCCTCGGCCGCCCAGTCGTCGCAGACATAGGCCTGGAACGGGTCGCGCTTCAGCGCGCGTTGGGGATTCCAGGGGGCGTTCACTGGGGCTCTCCGCTGCTGGTCGGCGCGGGGCCGCTGCTCGCGGTCGCGTTGGGATCGCGCAGCGTGGTGCCGCCCGTGCCCGTGGTGCCCGCTCGCCGCATCGCGACGATCGCACGGGTGGCGGAGCGTGGGTCGGCGGTGGCGGGGCCGTCGGTGCCGCGGACCAGTTCCCGGGGATCGGCGACCATCGCCGCCAGATTGCGGTTTACCGCGCAGCCATGGTTGGACGAGGTGTCGCCGCTCCAGTCGGGGGCCAGATCGCTGTGCCAGTCGGGGCAGCCGGGCACCGTTGCGCGGGCGCGGGTCACGATCACGCGGATCGTCGCGGGCGCGACCGGGCTCTGCGCGATGGGCGAGGACGGGCCGAGCAGCAGGCCATAAGCGCCGATCACCGCCGCGACCTGGCGATAGGCGCCGGGGGCCTCGCCCGCCGGGTCCTCGACGGTCACGCGGTCGCCATAACCCAGCCGCAGGTTGCGCGCCCAGCCGTCGAGGCGACGATCCTCGTCGGCCGCCAGTTGCCCGCGCGACACGGCGAGGTCGAGCGCATAGTCGGTCTGCGACACGACCGGCTGATGTGCGGTTTCCAGCCCGTGCTGGCCACCGGCGTTACAGGCGGACAGCAGCAGGCCGAGGGACGTCAGGCAAAGCGGGGCGCGGCGCATGGGGCGGGGCATCCTTGGGCGGGCGATCATTCGGAAAAGCCCGGCATGGGAACGGCCTTGCCGGGCCGGGCGGCGGGCGCGGCTCCGACCGGCGCGGCGGCGCCGGATACGGGTCGACCCTGGACCGGCGGGGCCATGGTGGGGACGGGACGCGGCTCTCCGGACCCGGCGGCGACCCGTCCCAGCAGGACGCGCTCGGCATCGTTGGGCGGTCGCTGGCCGTCCGTCGGCAGGGCGATGTCCGAGGGGGAATCGACCGGCTTGACCAGATAGGGGGTGATGATGATGACCAGCTCGGTCTCGTTGCGCTTGAACGCGTTGGACCGGAACAGCGAGCCGATCAGCGGCAGGTCGCCCAGCCACGGCGCCTTTTCGATGCTGTTGTCATGCGTGTTGGACAACAGCCCGCCGATCATCATGCTCTGCCCCGACCCCAGCTCCAGCGTCGTCTCGGCGCGGCGGGTGGACAGAGCGGGGATCGAGGTGCCGTTGATCCGGACCGACCCCACCGACGAGATTTGCGAGACTTCGGGCCGGACGCGCAGCGAGATCCGGCCGTCGGACAGCACCGTCGGCGTGTAGGACAGGCTGACGCCATATTGCTTATAGTCGACCGACACCGCGCCGAAGCCGCTGGTCAGCGGAATGGGTATCTCGCCCCCCGCCAGGAAGGTCGCGGTTTCGCCCGACAGCGCGGTCAGGTTGGGATTGGCCAGCGTCGACACCTGGCCCAGCGTCTCGCCCAGATCGATCGCGGCGAGCAGGTTCATCCCCAGCACCCGTCCGGCCAGTCCCACCGACGTCCGCGCGTCGCCCGAGGTGAAGCCATAGCGGGTGCCGATGATCTGCCCCGTGGTCGGATCGGTGACGTCGCTGATCGTCCCGGCATTGCGGCCCGACGCGACGCCGAACAGGAAGCCGCCGCTATTGTCACGGCTCAGCAGGTTGACGCCGATCGTCTTGACGAAGCTGCGACTGACCTCGGCGATGCGGACCTGGAGGTTCACCTGAAGCGGGGTCGCGGTCTTCAGCCGGCTGATGATCCGGGTGTCCTTGCCGACATAGGCCTGGACCAGTCGTTCCGCCTCGGCGACATCGTCGGGGGAGGCGACGGTGCCGGTCAGCAGGATCATGCCGTTGATCGGCGTGGCGGCGATCTTGGCCTCCGGCATGGCCAGCCGCAGCATCCGACCGATCGAATCGGTGTTGTTGCCGACCCGCACCGTCGCCGAATAGACGACCGCCCCGCCGCGCCCGGTGGCCGAGATCGTCGTTTCGCCCGGCTTCTTGCCATAGATATAGAGCTGGGTGGGCGAGCGGACCTGGACGTCGGCGATGCTGTCGTCGGCGACGAACAGATCGGTCATCGGACGGCGCAGGGTGATGAGGCGCGCGCGCCCGGTGTTGATCTCCATCGCGCCCGACCCGTCGCTGACGACCGTGGAGCCTTCCGGATCGGCGGCGGCGGATGGCGCGGGGGCGAGGAGCAGCGGCGAGAGGATCAGCATATGGGCGGCGGCGCGTGCCGAGCCCGCCAGGATGGACCGGGACGCCATGTTCAATTCATCCTTCCAGCTGCGGACGGACCCGAATCGCCTGACCCATGGCCGCGCGTAACCTGCACGCCGCCTTCGCGAACCGGGGCGCCCATGCCCGTGGCCGCGCCCGCGCCCGCACCCGCACCCGCACCGCCCGCCAAGGGCATCGCGCTGCCGGGCATCGGCATCGTGCCGTGATCGGGCCCGGCATTGGCCTGGCGTCCGGGCACCGTCCGGCGCTGATAGCGCGACACGTCGCCGCCGGTGACATAGGAGGCGCGGTCGATCATCGGCTGGCTCGCGCCTGCGCTTCGGTCGGGCTGGTCGGCCAGCGCGCGCAGCGACAGCGACAGCGTGCCGACCGTCTGCGCCACGGCGAGCTGTTCGGCCATTTTCGGCGTCGTCTCGACCGTGACGGTGGTGAAGGGGTGGACCGCCGTCTTGCCGTCCGAGCCCGCCTGATGGTCGGTGCTCTGGTCGGTGGCGAGCACGCGGACGTTGCGCATGATCGTCTCCGACACCTTCAGCGGGGGCCCGTCGCCGCCGCCCGCGACATCCTGGGTCAGCACCATGTCGATGCGGTCGCCGGGAAACACGAAGCCCGCCACCGCCGTCTGCGCCGATACCGGCACCGTCACCGCGCGCATGCCCGGCGTCAGCGCGGCGGCCAGGAAGCCCCGGTCGCCCGGCGGCACCACCGACCCCTGGGTCAGCGGCTGTCCGGCGGTGATCGCATAGCGCAGGACCGTGCCCTGCAGCTTGGTGGGATCGGCCTGGCCCTTCACATAATAGGCACCCTGGACCATGTCCTTGGGCCAGGGCTGGAATTTCAGCGCGGTCGGGTCGATGATCGTGCCGACCGGCAGGGTGCGGGTCGCGACCAGCACCTCGGGGCCCGATTCGGCGGGCGCGACGATGACGGCGGCGGCGGCCTGCGGCGCGCTGCTGCCCGACGTGATGGTCCGGGCGAACAGCGCGGTCATCCCCGCGACCACCAACGCGCCCAACACCAGTAACAATTTGCGACTGTCCATCCCGCGCTCTTGGCCTCGTCGCCGAACCCTCTGCCCGGCCTGTTCAGGAAAATCAGGTATGATTGAATGGGTTAAAGATCGGTTCCCGCAGGATCATCAGCCCGGCCACCGCGATCGCCACGCCATAGGGAACCTCGATCGGCCGCGTCTCCCCGTCCTGGCGCCGACGCCGAAACCGATGGTCGAGAATCATGGCGAAGGTCACCACGCCGCCCGCGATCGACATGATCAGCAGCATCCGGAACAGCGGTTGCAGCGGCAGCCATAGCGCCAGCGCGGCGATCATCTTCACGTCGCCGCCGCCCATCATGCCGACGCGAAAGGCCTGCGCGAACAGCAGGAAGACCAGGCCCGCCACCGCCAGCTGCACCACGATATCGGGCCAGACCGACAGTCCCGATGCCCACCACCAGAGCGGCGCGAGCAGCGCGATGGCGGCGTTCTTGCGGTCGGCGATCTCGCGGGTGCGCGCATCCTCGATCCCCGCCGCCACCAGCAACAGGGTCAGCGCACCGATCAGCGCGATACGGACAATGGTCCATTCCATCATAGAACCACCTAGACGGCAGGGCTTTCTAAACCGTAACCGGGAGGCGGATGACCGACGCCTTCGCCCTTCGCCGATCCTTCCCCGCGGATGCGCAGCTGTCGCACTGGACCGCGCCCGATGGCTGGGCGCATCGCCGGTTCGACTGGGTGGCGGCGCGGCCGGTCGGCCGGTTGCTGTTCCAGACGGGACGCGCCGACATGATCGAGAAATATCTGGAGGTCTTCGCGCATCTGGTGGCGCGCGGCTGGAGCGTCACCGCGTTCGACTGGCGCGGGCAGGGGGGATCGGGACGCCTGCTCGCCGACCGGCATGTCGGGCATGGCGCCGATTTCTCGATCTATGTCGCCGACCTGCGCAGCTTCTGGCAGCAATGGCGGGGCGAGGACGGCGCCGGGCTTCGCCATGTCCTGCTCGGCCATTCGATGGGTGGCCATCTGGCGTTGCGCGCCGTGGTCGAGGGGGCGGTCGATCCCGATGCCCTGGTGCTGGTTTCGCCGATGCTGGGGCTTCGCCTGCCGACGGGCGCGCTGCTGGGGGCGATCCTCATCCGCGCGATGGCGGCGCTCGGCCGGGGCGAGCGCGCGATCTGGCGCGCCGATGACGGGGCGGGCCGCCACACCCGCCAGCGCAACCTGACCCATGACGTCACGCGTTACGAGGACGAGGCTTATTGGTACGCGCGGATGCCCGAGCTGGCGCTGGGGCCGCCGAGCTGGGGATGGCTGGCGGAGGCGTCGCGCTCGATCCGGGGGCTGTCGCGCGATCCCCGGCTCGCCCGGCTGGGCCTGCCGACGCTGATGCTGATCGCCGAGGCCGACCGGCTGGTCGATTCGCGCGTCGCGGCGCGGGTCGCCGCCCGGATCGGCGCGCGCACGGTCCGCTTCGGCGACGAGGCGGCGCATGAGCTGCTGCGCGAGGCGGACCCGGTGCGGCTGCGCGCGCTGGAGGCGATCGATACGTTCCTGGCCGGGGTCGCCGCATGAGCCATGACATCGCGATCGTCGGCGCGGGCATGGCGGGGGCGAGCTTGGCGGCGGCGATCGGATCGCGTGCGCGCGTCATCCTGCTCGAGGCGGAGGACATGCCCGGACGCCATGCGACCGGGCGCTCGGCGGCCTTCTGGTCGGAAACCTATGGCGGCCCGGCGGTCCAGCCGCTGACCACCGCCTCCGGCGCGGCGCTGCGCAACGGCGGATACCTGACCCCGCTCGGCTCGCTTCACGTCGGGCGCGCGGAGGATTCGGCGCAGATCGAGCGGCTGCTCGGCGATTTCGCGGGCAGCGGGGTGGACCTGTCGCCGGTCGATCCCGCCACGCGCATCCCCGGCCTTCGCCCCGAATGGGTGCAGGGCATCTGGGAGCCGAGCTGCGCCTATATCGACGTGGCCGCGCTCCACGCCGATTTCCTGGCGGCGGCGAAGGGCGCGGGGGCGGTGCTGTGGACCGATGCCGCGCTGGTCGCCGCCGAGCGCCGCGACGGGCTATGGCATCTGGAGACGCGCGCCGGGCCGGTCGAGGCGCGGATCTTGGTCGATGCGGCGGGCGCCTGGGCGGATGAGGTCGCGCGGATCGCGGGGGCCGCGCCGGTCGGCATCACGCCCTATCGCCGGACGATGATGCAGCTGCGCACCGATCCGCCCGCGCCGTCCGGCCTGCCGCATGTCATCGACATCAACGGCCGTTTCTATTTCAAGCCCGAGGCGGGCGGGCGGCTGTGGCTGACCCCGCATGACGAGACGCCCAGCGTTCCCTGCGACATCGCGCCCGAGGAATGGGACGTGGCGGTCGCCATCGACCGGCTGGAAAAGGTGGTCGACTGGCGCGTCGCGGCGGTCGAGCGCCGCTGGGCGGGGCTGCGCAGCTTCGCCCCCGACCGTGCGCCGGTCTATGGCTTCGACGCCAGGGTGCCGGGCTTCTTCTGGTGCGCGGGGCAGGGCGGCTTCGGCATCCAGACCGCCCCCGCCGCATCGCGCATGGCGGCGGCGCTGCTGCTGGGCGAGGGGGCGGTCCCGGCGGGGGTGGATGCGGAGCGCTATGCGGCGGGGCGGTTCTCGCGATAGCCGCGCGCCGCCCGGAAGCGGCTATTTGCGGAACGTCTCCGCCGCATCGCTCGCCAGCTTGTCGGCGCGTTCATTGTCGGGGTGGCCGGCATGGCCCTTGACCCATTTCCACTCGATCTGGTGCCGCTCCGCCGCCGCGACCAGCGCCTGCCATAGCTCGGCATTCTTGACCGGCTTCTTGTCCGCCGTGCGCCAGCCATTGCGCTTCCAGCCATGGATCCACTTGGTCAGGCCGTCCATCACATAGCGGCTGTCGGTCGACAGCGTCACCGCGCAGGGGCGCTTGAGCGCGTTCAGCGCCTCGATCGCCGCCATCAACTCCATGCGGTTGTTGGTGGTCAGCGGCTCGCCGCCCGACAATTCCTTCTCATGCGCGCCCGACCGGATCAGCGCGCCCCAGCCGCCGGGGCCGGGATTGCCCTTGCACGCGCCGTCGGTGGCGATCTCCACGGGGGTCACAGTCCGGCCTTTCCGTCGCGATAGGCGATATAGCGCCGCCAATAGGCGAGCGGGTCCTTACGCGTCACCAGCGCATCGGCGGGGGTGTTCAGCCAGTCCCAGGCGCGCGACAGCGCGAAGCGGAGGCACGCGCCCATCGCCAGCTTCGCGAAGGCCGCACGCTCGGTGTCGGACAGCGGGAAGTGGCGTTCATATCCTTCGATCAGCGCTGCGCCGATTTCGGGTGCATAGGTCTCACCAGCCGCGTCGAAGCTCCAGGCCGAATGCATGACGGCGAGGTCATAGACGCGGTAGTCGGTGCAGGCGAAATAGAAGTCGATCAGGCCGGTGACCTGATCGCCCAGCACCAGCACATTGTCGGGGAACAGATCGGCATGGATGACGCAGGCGTCGAGCGCCTGGCTTTCCCAGCCGTCCAGCACCGTGTCGAGTGCCTCGCCCATCGCGTCGTGCAGGCCCGGTTCGATCCGCTCGAGGTCGCGGCCGCATTGTTCGAACAGCGGCCGCCAGCTGGCATGGCCCATCGAATTGGCGCGGCTCTGCGGGAAGTCCGCCACCGCCCGGTGCATCGCGCCCATCGCGTCCGCCGCCGCCAGCGCCTGCGCCGGGGTCGGGTGCGACAGCGACACGCCGGTCAGGAACTGGATCAGGCAGGCCGGGCGGCCCGCCAGTTCCTGAATCTCGACGCCCTGCCGGTCCTTGATCGCGGGCGGCACGGCCAGGCCCTTGGCCGCCAGATGGTCGAGCAGCGCGAGGAAGAAGGGCAGGTCGCCCGCCGCCACGCGCTTTTCGTACAGGGTCAGGATGAACCGCGCGGTCGTGGTGTCGACCAGATAATTGCTGTTCTCGACGCCCTCGGCGATCCCCTTGGCGGAGATCAGCTCGCCCACGTCATAGCGTGCCAGAAACGCCGACAGCGCCTCGGCCGAAACCTGCGTATAGACGGCCATGGTTCAGGCGGCCGCTTCCAGACCGCGCGGCAGCTTGAACGCGATCGTCTCGCGCGTCGTCTCTTCCTCGCGTTCGGTGACGGTGAAGCGTTCGGACAGCCGGTCGACCAGCTCGCGGACCAAAAGCTCGGGCGCGGATGCCCCGGCGGTCAGGCCCAGGGTCCTGACCCCGTCGAGGAACGCCCAGTCGAGATCGGCGGCGCGCTGGATCAACTGGGCGCGCTTGCCCGCCCGCTCGGCGACCTCGACGAGTCGCAGCGAGTTGGACGAATTGGGCGCACCGATCACCAGCACCGCGTCGCATTCGGCGGCGATCGCCTTGACCGCGGCCTGGCGGTTGGAGGTGGCGTAGCAGATATCCTCGCCACGCGGCGCCTGGATGCTGGGGAAGCGGCGCTGGAGCGCCTCGATCGTCGCGGCGGTGTCGTCGACCGACAAAGTGGTCTGGGTCAGGAACGCCAGATTGCCGGGATCGGCGGGGGTGAAGGCTTCGACATCGGCGACTGTCTCGACCAGCGACATCGACCCCTGCGGCACCTGGCCGAAAGTGCCGATGACCTCGGGGTGGCCCGCATGGCCGATGAAGACGATGTGGCGACCCATCTCGACCAGCCGCTCGGCCTGGCGATGGACCTTGGACACCAGCGGGCAGGTGGCGTCGAGATAGTCGAGGCCCCGGCTCTCGGCGTCCGCAGGCACCGACTTGGGCACCCCGTGCGCGGAGAAGACGACATGCGCATGCGGCGGCACCTCGTCCAGTTCCTCGACGAAGATCGCGCCCTTGGCCTTCAGGCTGTCGACGACGAACTTGTTGTGGACGATCTCGTGCCGGACATAGACGGGCGCGCCATGTTTTTCGAGCGCCAGCTCGACGATGCGGATGGCGCGGTCGACGCCCGCACAGAAGCCGCGCGGGGCGGCGATCAACAGGTCGAGCGGCGGCTTCGGGGCATCGGTCATGCTGCGGCTCTACGCCATTGCTTGCGCGCGTCCAACCCGGTTCCTATGCTGGCGGCCAAACCGGCATCCTGCTTCGGCATCCAGAATAGGCGTTTCGACCTGTGAAAGCATCGCTCCCCGTTTCCGTCTTGGCGCCCGTTGCCCTTGCGCTCGTGCTGGGGGGCTGCGCCCGCACCGGTGAGATCGATGCCTCGGGCGGGATCACCGCCGTCCGCTCGGCTTGCCCGGTGGTGGGCGTGGCGGCGGGCACCGGCGACGTAACCCTGTTCAAGACGCCGGGCGCGACCGACGAGGGGGCGATCGATCTGGTCGCCAACATGACCGATGTCCGCTCGACCTGCGCCGATGTGGGCAGTGACATCGTCACCACCGTGACCTTCAATGTCGAGGCGCGGCGCACCGACACGGCGGCGGCGCGCGACGTGACGCTGCCCTATTATATCGCGATCGTGCGCGGCGGGACCAATGTCGTCGCCAAGCGGGTGAGCCGCGTGTCGGTTCATTTCGACGCGGGCCAGGCGCGCGGCCAGGTGGCGGGCGAGGCCTCGACCACCATCGCGCGCGCCGCCGCGACCCTGCCCGACGATGTCCGCGAAAAGCTGACCCGTCGCCGCAAGGCGGGCGACGAGGATGCCGCGGTCGATCCGCTGAGCCAGCCCGAGATCCGCCAGGCGGTGGCGAGCGCCAGCTTCGAGGCGCTGGTCGGGTTCCAGCTGACCGAGGCACAGTTGAAGTATAACGCGACGCGGTGATTCCGGCGTGCCCCGGCGAAGGCCGGGGCCCAGTTGCGGTAAGGCCTGTGGCGCGCCGTGTCGTGGCGTGGGAGGCTCCGGCCGATCGCTCGCTTTTGCCTCCCACGCGACGGGCCCGCGCGCCTCGGACCGTTTGGCATCTGGGCCCCGGCCTTCGCCGGGGAACGAATTGGGGTTGCGGCCCCCGGTCCCCATCCAGCCGCATAATCCACAATATTGATCGCGCCCCCGATTGACTTGGGAACCCCCTGTCGGCAGAGGGCGCGGCGTCGATGTCGGACATGTCCGACATAGGCGCGCGCGGGAGAGCGCCGGGTGCATCTTTCAGATGGCAAGACCCGGCCGCCGAAGGAGCAACCACCCCGGAATCTCTCAGGCAAATGGGACCGCGCGATCGCCATCGACACTCTGGAAAGCGCGCCTCGACCCCGGTCGCGGCGCCACCGAAGGGGTAAGCCGGAATTTCCGGCGAAAGCTCTCAGGTTCCGTGACAGAGGGGGATCGGATCGGGTAGGAGACACGCGTCCCTAGCCGACACCCTTTTGACGGAGACCGGCCCCGTGAGCGACGCAACCGACCTGAATGTAGAAGACGCCCCCGAGGGTCAGGAGATCATCCAGACGCTGCCGCTGGACGCCTGGCACCGCGCGCGCGGCGGCCGGATGGTCCCGTTCGCGGGCTATGAGATGCCGGTCCAGTATGAAGGCATCATGGCCGAGCATCTGTGGACCCGCGAGTCGGCCGGCCTGTTCGACGTCAGCCATATGGGGCAGGTGGTCTTCACCGGCGACAATGGTCTGGCCCCGGTCATCACCGCGCTGGAAAAGGTCCTGCCGGGCGACATCGCCGGCCTTGGCTCCGCCAAGAACCGCTATTCGCTGCTGCTGAACGAAGAGGGCGGCATCCTCGACGACCTGATGGTGACCAAGCGCACCCTCGATGGTGCGGACGAACTCTACATGGTCGTCAACGGCGCGACCAAATATGACGATATCGCCTATCTGCTCGACTTCATCCCCGACGATGCGACGCTGAACCTGCTCGACGAGCAGGCGCTGCTGGCGCTCCAAGGCCCGAAGGCGGTCGATGCGCTGTCGCGGATCGTGCCGGGCGTCGAGGCTCTGGTGTTCATGACCGCTGCCGACTTCGTGTGGAACGACGTGCCGCTGTGGATCAGCCGCTCGGGCTATACCGGCGAGGACGGTTACGAAATCTCGATCCCCGCCGAGCATGCCGCCGCTTTCGCCGACCGCTTGTGCGAACAGGCCGAGGTGAAGCCGATCGGCCTGGGCGCGCGCGACTCGCTGCGTCTGGAGGCGGGGCTGCCGCTCTACGGCCATGACCTCGACCCCGAGACGACGCCGGTAATGGCCGATCTGGGCTTCGCGCTCGCCAAGAAGCGCCGCGAGGCGGCCGACTTCCTGGGTGCGGAGCGAATCCTCGCCGAGCGTGAGAATGGCCCCGCCGTCAAGCGCGTCGGCCTGACCGTCGCGGGCCGCCAGCCGGTGCGCGAGGGCGCGTCGGTGGTCGCCGAGGACGGATCGGTGATCGGCCGCGTCACCAGCGGCGGCTTTGCCCCCTCGATGGGCGCGCCGATCGCCATGGCCTATGTCCCCACCGAGCTGGCGACGCCCGGCACGGCCCTCAAACTGCTTCAGCGCGGCAAGACCCATGACGCCACCGTCACGGCCATGCCGTTCGTCCCCCATCGTTACGTTCGTTCAGGAGCCAAGTGACCATGAGCCGCTATTTCACCGAAGATCATGAGTGGATCGACGTCGACGGTGATGTCGGCACGGTCGGCATCTCCGATTACGCGCAGGGTGCGCTGGGCGACATCGTGTTCGTCGACGTCCCCGAGGAAGGCCGCGAGCTGTCCAAGGGCGACGAGGCCGCCGTGGTCGAGTCGGTCAAGGCCGCCTCGGACGTCTATGCGCCCGTCTCGGGCACCGTGATCGAGGGCAATGCCCAGCTGTCGGACGAGCCCGCGCTGGTCAACACCGATCCCGAAGGCGAGGGCTGGTTCTTCAAGATCACCCTGTCGGACGCGTCGGAGCTGGACGGCCTGATGGACGAAACCGCCTACGCCGCGTTCGTCGCGAAGCTGTGATTTAAAGCCCCTCCCTTATTAGGGGAGGGGCCTTCTTCCTCCCCTCCCGCAGGCGGGAGGGGTCGGGGGAGGGGACTCGCTCTCCTCCAGCGACATCGCCTGCCGAAGCCGGGTGCCCTCCCCCGGCCCCTCCCGCAGGCGGGAGGGGAGAAGAAGAAGCCCTCCGCTCGGCGGCGGGGGCGAAGAGGAGGGCGGAGAAATGGAACGCATGCGCTACCTGCCCCTTACCTCTTCCGACCGGGCCGAGATGCTCTCGGTCATCGGCGCGGGATCGGTCGACGACCTGTTCGTCGACGTGCCCGAATCCGCCCGCCTGTCCGGCCCTATCGAGGGACTGCCCAACCACGCCTCCGAACTGGCGGTCGAGCGGCATATGACCGCGCTCGCTCGCAAGAACACCGTGGCGGGCGACGTGCCCTTCTTCCTGGGCTGCGGCGCCTATCGCCATCATGTGCCTGCCAGCGTCGATCACCTGATCCAGCGCGGCGAGTTCCTGACCGCCTACACGCCCTATCAGCCGGAAATCGCGCAGGGCACGTTGCAGATGCTGTTCGAGTTCCAGACGCAGGTCGCGCGTCTGCTCGGCACCGATGTCGCCAATGCGTCCATGTATGACGGCTCGACCGCGTGCTGGGAAGCGATCGGCATGGCGCGGCGCATCACCAAGAAGTCCAAGGCGATCCTGTCCTCGGGCCTGCACCCGCATTATGTCTCGGTCGCCAAGACGATGGCGAAGTACACCGGCGACACGCTGGAGACGGCCGCGCCCGTCCTGACCGCCGAGACCGATATCGATCAGATGATCGCGGCGATCGACGGCGACACCAGTTGCGTCGTCGTCCAGTATCCGGACATTCTCGGCCGCATCGCCGACCTGACCCCGCTGGCCGAGGCCTGCCACGCCAAGAAGGCGCTGCTGATCGCCGTCGTGACCGAGCCGGTCGCGCTTGGCGCGATCCGCTCGCCGGGCGAGATGGACGCCGACATCGTGGTCGGCGAAGGCCAGTCGCTGGGCGTCGGGCTTCAGTTCGGTGGTCCTTACGTGGGCCTGATGGGCTGCAAGGATAAGTATATCCGCCAGATGCCCGGCCGCTTCTGTGGCGAGACGGTGGACGCGGACGGCAAGCGCGGCTTCGTGTTGACGCTGTCGACCCGCGAGCAGCATATCCGCCGCGAAAAGGCGACGTCTAACATCTGCACCAATTCGGGGCTGTGTGCGCTCGCCTTCTCGATCCACATGACGTTGCTGGGCGAAGCGGGTCTGCGCCGGATGGCGGGGATCAACCACGCCAACGCGTGCCGCGCGGCGGACCGTCTGGCGAAGGTGCCCGGCGTCAAGCTGGTCAACGATGTGTTCTTCAACGAGTTCACGCTCGATCTGGGCCGTGAGGCGCGTCCGATCGTGCGGACGCTGGCCGAGCGCGGCGTGCTGGCGGGCGTGTCGCTCGGCCGGCTCTATCCGGGCGAGGATGCGCTCGCGAACGGACTGGTGGTGGCGGTCACCGAAACGGTGACGGCGGAGGATATCGAGACGCTTGCCCAAGCGCTTGAGGAGGTGCTGGCATGACGATCAACCAGAGCGGCTGGAAGCCCACGAGCCCCGAAGCCAAGGACGGCGAGGTCGCAGCGACCTTCACCGGCAACCGCGCACTGATGCTGGAAGAAAAGCTGCTCTTCGAGATCGGCGATGCCGAGACCACCGGCGTCGACTTCGCCGAGGGCGATGTCGCGGGTTCGCGGCTGGGCGACCTGAGCCGCAAGGCCCCGATCGGCCTGCCCGGCCTGTCGGAGCCGGAGACGGTCCGCCACTATACTCGTCTGTCGCGTCAGAATTACGCGATCGACCTCGGCCTCTTCCCGCTGGGTTCGTGCACGATGAAGCACAATCCGCGCCTGAACGAGAAGATGGCGCGGCTGCCGGGGTTCAGCGACGTTCACCCGCTCCAGCCCGTCGACACGGTGCAGGGCGCGCTGGAGGTCATTCACCAGCTGGCGCACTGGCTGGTCACGCTGACCGGCATGACCTCGGTCGCGATGAGCCCCAAGGCGGGCGCACATGGCGAGCTGTGCGGCATCCTGGCGATCAAGGCGGCGCTGGAGAAGCGCGGCGAGGGCCATCGCAAGGTGATCCTGGTCCCCGAATCGGCGCACGGCACCAACCCGGCGACGGCGGCATTCGCGGGCTTCTCGGTCGAGGACATCCCCGCGACCGCAGACGGGCGCGTCGACACGGCGGCGCTCAAGGCGCGGCTGGGGCCGGACGTGGCGGGCGTGATGATCACCAACCCGAACACCTGCGGCCTCTTCGAGCGTGATCTGAAGGACATTTCCGACGCGGTCCATGCGGCGGGCGGCTATGTCTATTGCGACGGCGCGAACTTCAACGCCATCGTCGGGCGCGTGCGTCCGGGCGACCTGGGCGTCGATGCAATGCACATCAACCTGCACAAGACCTTCTCGACCCCGCATGGCGGCGGCGGGCCGGGTTCGGGGCCGGTGGTGTTCTCGGAAGCGCTGACGCCGTTCGCACCTTTGCCCTTCGTCGAGAAGACGGGCGAGGGCTTCCGGCTGGTCGAGGAAGAGAATGCCGAGGACCATCACGCCGACAGCTTCGGCCGCATGGTTGCCTTCCACGGCCAGATGGGCATGTTCACCCGCGCGCTGACCTATATTCTCAGCCACGGCGCGGACGGGCTGCGCCAGGTCGCCGAGGATGCGGTGCTCAACGCGAACTATGTCCTGCGCTCGCTGGAAAGCACGCTCGATGCGCCCTTCGCCGAGAGCGGCCCGTGCATGCACGAAGCCATCTTCTCGGACGAAGGCCTGGCCGAGGGCTTCTCGACGATCGACGTCGCCAAGGCGCTGATCGACGAGGGTTTCCACCCGATGACCATGTATTTCCCGCTGGTCGTCCACGGCGCGATGCTGGTCGAGCCGACCGAAACCGAATCCAAGGCCGCGCTCGATCAGTTCATCGGCGCGCTGGCCTCGGTGGCGGAACGCGCCAAGGCGGGCGATGCGTCGCTCAAGACCGCGCCGCACTTCGCGCCGCGCGCGCGCCTCGACGAGACGCTCGCCGCGCGCAAGCCCGTGCTGGTGTGGAAGGACAAGGCGGCCTGATCGGCTGTTCCCCGCGCCGCCCGAGCGGTGGCGCGGGGGCATCGTCATCCCGGCGCAGGCCGGGATCTCTCGCGATCGTCGGCTGCCGTCGCCAAAGGCCCCAGCCTTCGCTGGGGCGACATCGCTAGAGCGCCGTGAACAGGCAAATCCCGCCCAGGATCACGCCGGGCGCATTGGCGAAGACGATCGGCCAATCCCGCTTCTCGCGCAAAAACCCATAGGCGACCCAGAGCGAGCAGTTCACCATCGTCGCCAGCGGCTGAATCACCGAACCCTTCTGGCCCGCCAGGTTGAGCTGGATCTGGTCGATATAGGACAGGTACATGGCCACCGCCGTGGCGGTCGCGATCCAGCCGAGCAGCATCAATTTCCGTTCGCTCACAGCCGTTTGGTCTCCTTCTTCATGACAGATAAATCGATTGAAGCCTGGTGCTGCAACGCGCAAGCGGGGCAGGATGCTCCGGGGCGGAAAAGGGACCAGCATGCGCTTTGAGACAAGCGACGCGACGACGCTGGAGACGATCCTGCGCTGGCGCCGCGACGTCCGCGATTTCCGCACCGATCCGGTCGACGAGGCGGTGCTGGCGCGGCTGGCCGAGACGATGGCGCTGGCCCCCTCGGTCGGCAATGCCCGGCCATGGCGGGTGATCCGCGTCGAGGACCCGGGTTTGCGCGCCGCCGTCCGCGCCGATTTCCGACGCTGCGACGAAGAGGCGGCGGCCGATTATGCCGACGAACAGGCTGCGGCGTATCGCGCGCTGAAACTGGCGGGCCTGGACGCCGCGCCGGTGCAACTGGCGGTCTTCACCCATGTCGATCCGGCGGAGGGGCATGGCCTGGGTCGCCGCACCATGCCCGAGACGCTGCGTCAGTCGACCGCGATGGCGATCCACACGCTCTGGCTGGCGGCGCGCGCGGCCAATCTGGGCATGGGAATGGTCTCGATCCTCGACCCCGCCGCCATGGAGCGGATCTTCGAGGTGCCCGAGGACTGGAGCTTCACCGCCTATCTCTGCCTGGGTCATGCCGAGTGGGACGACGATACCCCGCTGCTCCACCGCGCGGGTTGGCAGGAAAATGCGCCGACGCGGTGGGAGGTGCGGTAAATAAGTCCTCCCCTGCAAGGGGAGGTGGCGCGCGCAGCGCGTCGGAGGGGTGTCGCCCTGTCGATAGCGGGACACCCGTCCGCCAGCCCTTCGGCCTGCCACTTCCCCTTATAGGGCAGGAATAACGTCAATCTTCCGCCGCGGCGGAGATCGTCTGCTGCTTGCCCAGCCGCTGCTCGCGCCAGACGATGAACAGTCCGCTGGCGATGATGACCGGCGCACCGAGCCAGGTTCCGGCCGTGGGCAAGGCCCCGAAGATCAGCCAGCCATAGACGGTCGCCCAGATCAGCCCCGAATAGTCCATCGGCACGACGGCGGCGACGGGGGCCAGCCGCGATGCGCCGGTCAGCGCCAGCTGCCCCATGCCGCCCGCCAGCCCGATCGAGACGAGCACCACCCAGGTCAGCGGATCATGCATCTTCAGGTGGAAGGCATAGGGCAGGGCGATGAAGGGCAGGGTCAGGATGGTGAAATAGAAGACGGTCGTGGTCGCGGGCTCGTCGCGCAACTGGCGCAGCACGATCGCGACGATCGCCACGAACATCGCCGCCATCAGCCCGACGCCCGCCCCGAACATCGACATGTCGCTCGCCCCCGGCCGCACGACGAGCAGCACGCCTGCAAAGCCGACCAGCACCGCGCTCCACCGTTGCAGCCCGGTCTTCTCCCCCAGCACCAGCGCGCCGAGCAAGGTGGCGAAGATCGGCACGGTGAACTGGAAGGTCGTCGCCTCGGCCAGCGGCAGCAGCATGACCGCTCCGAAGGTGAAGACCATGCCGACCAGCCCGACCATGGCCCGCTTGGCATGGCCCTTCAGCCGGGTGGTGCGCAGCGACGCCAGCCCCGGCCCCGCCATGACGAAGGCGAGCACGACCGGCAGCGCGCAAAGCTGTCGAAAGAACATGGTTTCGGACAAGGTCGCCCCACGCGACTCGGCCAGCTTCACGAGCGCCGACATGGTCGACAGGAAGAAGATGGCGATCAGGCGCAGGCCGATGCCTTTGAGCACGCGGTCGCCGGTCATGACCCTGCGCTTAGAAGAGCATTTCATAAACGGCAATGGGCGAGGCCGGTCTGCGGTCGCCCGGCACCGGGCTATGGCGTGGCCTGGCCCACCGACAGGGCGGGGTGGCAGAGCATGGCAACCAGTTCGCTTTGGCGGGTGCAACCGATCTTGCCGAATATGGAGCGCAAATGCGTGCGCGCGGTCGCATAGCTGATGCCGCGGATGATCGCCGCCTCCTGCAGCGATCGACCGGCCGCCAGTTCGACCGCCAGCATCGCTTCCGCCGGGGTCAGGTCGAACAGCAGTTTGAGCAGCCCCGCCTTCGGGACGGACCGGTTGGCAGGGTCGGCGGCGATGATGATGAAGCCGTCGGCGTCGAAACGCGACCTGGCCATTTGGCGCAGCGGGATGAAGTGGAGGGCGCAGGGCGGCATCATGGCATGCGCGTCCAGCAGGATCGTCGCGCTGACCACCGCATCGGTGCGGCTGGCGGCCAATGCCCTTCGGATCTTGGCATCGATGGCGGTGTTCCGAAAGCGAATCCGTCCCTGGAACGTCGTGATACGATCGCCCATCCCGACCTCGAATTGTCGGTTATGGGCGCGCAGCCGTCCGCTGCGTTCGATGACGGCGGCGGGGGTGTTGAGCAGGTCGAGCGCATCGACCGTCGCCTGGGCGGCGACCTGGTTCATCTGCATCGAAAGGCTGGCTGCGCGCGCCAGGTGAGGGCGCAGCCGATCCAGCTGAGGCAGGGCGGCGCGGGCACTGGCTTCGCTGGCAAAACCTTCCAGCGTGACGGTGATCATCTTGTCCGCCACGCCCTGGATGACGGTCCCGGCGCCGATCGCATATCCTTCGGGGATCAGAAAGTCGCGATAGACCGGGAGAGTGGCCATCATGTCCGGATGATGCAGGTCGCTGTCGGTACGGAACCGGGGCGCGTGTTCGGCGACGAGCGGCGCGGCCCTGACATTGGGTTCCAACCACCCCTGATCGATGTAGCGTTGAAAGAAATCATCATGTCTCAATGACATGATGAATAAATTCTGCCATTCCGAAGTGGCAAACAGGCAGGCGCAGCGAGCGCCGAAGTGTCTCGAGAGTTCTTCGAGAAGTTGCGGCCAGCGATTGGGATCCGCAACCGTCGCATATATTTCGTCCAAAAGCCTTGGGTCGACCATGAAGCGGTCGCTATCGGAAATTCCTTTACGCGGCATACCACAAATGGATGATGTAGACGCAATATCCGGCCGCTTATGATGACGGCGATGACATATGGCCATTATGCCATACATCCTTGTTTTCATACCAGAGATGAGCGGCGGGGGATATGATCGATCAGCATGAAGGGCGCGTGGATATTCACGACTTGTCGGCGCGTTCGCAAGGAAGGGGTGGCGAAGATGGTTCGCATCTATCGAAAAAGACTGATGAAGTCGTGCGCGACAACGGGCGGATGAAGCCGAGAATGGCCCTTTTGGTCATCCTGTTCATTGCGACCCTGTCCTGGTCCTGGATTTTCCTGCTTTTCTGATTGTCGATGCCCTGCGGTGCGTAGCGGCTTGGCGAAACCGGGTCTTTGCCGCTATCGGGCGGGCATGAAGCACGCTCTGTCCGTCACCCGCGACGCGGATTTCTCCGCCTGGTATCAGTCCGTCATCGCCGAAGGCGATCTGGCCGAGGAATCGGGTGTCCGGGGCTGCATGGTCATCCGTCCCTGGGGCTATGGCATATGGGAGCGGATCCAGCGGCTGCTCGACGATCGCATCAAGGCGACGGGGCATGAGAATTGCTATTTCCCGCTCTTCATCCCGCTATCCTATTTCGAAAAGGAAGCCGAGCATGTCGACGGCTTCGCCAAGGAGATGGCGGTCGTTACCCATCACCGGCTGATCGCGGACGGCAAGGGCGGGCTGGTCCCCGATCCCGAGGCCAAGCTGGAAGAGCCTTTGGTCGTGCGCCCGACCTCGGAAACGGTGATCGGCACCGCCTTTGCCCGCTGGGTTCAGTCGTGGCGCGACCTGCCGGTGCTGATCAACCAGTGGGCCAATGTCGTCCGCTGGGAAATGCGCACCCGCATGTTTCTGCGCACCGCCGAATTCCTGTGGCAGGAGGGGCATACCGCCCATGCCACGGTGGACGAGGCGCGCGCCGAGACGCTCCAGATGCTCGAAGTTTACCGGACCTTCGCCGAGGATTGCCTGGCCGTGCATGTCATCGCGGGTGAAAAACCCGAGAATGAGCGCTTTCCCGGCGCGGTCTCGACCTATTCGATCGAGGCGATGATGCAGGATGGCAAGGCGCTGCAGACCGCGACCAGCCATTTCCTGGGCGACAATTTCGCCAAGGCGCAGAACATCCGCTTCCAGAATGCCGAAGGGCAGCTGGATTATGCCCAGACCACCAGCTGGGGCATGACCACGCGCACGATCGGCGCGATGATCATGGTCCACGGCGACGATGACGGGATGCGCGTGCCGCCCAAGGTCGCGCCGTGGCAGGTGGTGATCGTGCCGATGTTGCGCGACCAGCCCGAGGACGAGGCGCTGCTCGCCTATTGCCGCGATCTGCAAAAGGAACTGGTGGGCCAGTCGGCGCTGGGCGAGCCGATCCGCGCCATGGTCGATGCGCGCGCGCAAAAGGCTGCCAACAAGCGCTGGGGCTGGGTCAAGAAGGGCGCGCCGGTGATCATCGAGGTCGGTGGGCGGGACATGGCGGGCGGCAACGTCTCGGTGATCCGCCGCGACCGGCTGTACCGCGAGGACGGCAAGCTCGACTCGGTCGTAAGCCCGCGCGGTGACTTCGTGTCGGGGATCGAGGCGCTGCTGGCCGACATCCAGGGCGAACTCCATCGCCAGTCGGCCGAGCGGCTGAAGGCGCAGATCGTCCCCGTCGACGACTGGGCGGGCGTCGAGGCGCATTTCGCCGACGGCGTAAAGAATCCCGGCTGGGTCGATGTCCGCTGGGCCAAGCCGACCGGCGAGGAACTGGAGCAGGTGGTCGAGAAGCTGAAGGGCCTGAAGCTGACCATCCGCAACGCGCCGATGGGCCAGACGGGTTGCGATGACGGCCCCTGCATCTTCACCGGCCGCGCGGGGGTGGAGCGGGTGCTGATCGGCCGGGCGTATTGATCCTGGCACGCCCCTCCCGCAAGCGGGAGGGGATGGGGGAGGGAGGGCCCCAGGCGATGGTCTCTGCGAGACACCATGCCCTCCCCAAACCCCTCCCGCCTGCGGGAGGGGCTTAAGAAGAAGGGCTAGCCTCGCACCAATCCCGCCCAGGGCAGGTCCGGCCCGGCGGGCACGATGCCGGTCGGGTTCAACTCCAGATGGCTGGCGTAATAATGCGTCTTGATGTGATCCAGATGCACCGTCTCCGCGATCGCCGGAATGGCCAGCATCCGCTCCAGCAGGGCCTCCAGCGCCGGATAGTCCTGCACCCGGCGGACATTGCATTTGAAATGGCCGTGATAGACCGCGTCGAAGCGGACGAGCGTGGTGAACAGCCGGATATCCGCCTCGGTCATCCGGTCGCCGACCAGCCAGTCGCGCCCTGTTAGCCGTTCTTCCAGCGTATCGAGTTCGGCGAATAGCGGGGCGACCGCCGCGTCATACGCCTCCTGGCTCTTGGCAAAGCCGCATTTGTAGACGCCGTTGTTGACCCGGTCATAGACGGTTTCATTGATCGCATCGATCTCGCCGCGCAACTCGGGCGGGTAATAGTCACCCTCCAGCGCGCCCAGCCCGTCGAACGCGCCGTTCAGCATGCGGATGATCTCGGCAGACTCGTTGCTGACGATCGTGTCGCGGTCCTTGTCCCACAGGACGGGCACCGTCACCTTGCCGCTATAGCCGTCGCGCGCGCGGGCATAGAGTTGCCACAGATAGTCCGCGCCGTGCAGCCTATCGCCGGTGCCGCCGCGTGTCGTCGCGAAGGTCCAGCCATTCTCGCGCATCAGCGGATCGACCACCGACAGGTCGATCATCGACTCCAGCCCCTTAAGCGCCCGCACGATCATCGTCCGGTGCGCCCAGGGACAGGCATAGGAGACATAGAGATGATAGCGCCCCGGCTCGGCCCGGTGGCCGGGCTGGCCGTCGGGGCCCGGGCCGCCGTCCGCCGTCACCCAGTCGCGGAAACCCGAGTCCGGGCGCTTGAAGCTGCCCTTCTCGTCCGACTTGAACAGCCCGTCGGCGTGCCAGACGCCGTCCACCATATTGCCCATGCGTGTGTCTCCTATGGGGAGGGTACGCATGGGGGCGGGGGAGCGATCCCAGTTTTTCCTTCCCGGTCAGGGGAGGGGGACCGTGCGCAGCATGGTGGAGGGTTGTGCCCCCTTTCGATAGCGGGACACCCCTCCGTCGCGCTTCGCGCGCCACCTCCCCTTGCAGGGGAGGAATGGGTCAGCGGCGCTTGCCGTTGTGGCGGATGTTCGCTGGCCGCCCGCGCCGTTTCAGCACGCGGCTCGGCTCGGGCTTGGCGCCCTTGCCGTCGGGCAGTTCGAAGCGCAGCGCGCCCGACACCGGGTTGGCCTCCGCCAGACGCAGCGGCAGACGCTGGCCCAGCTTGTAGATTTCACGGTTCTTCTCGCCGAGCAGTTGCTGCGAGCCTTCGTCATAATGGAAATAATCGCCGCCCAGATCGCGGATCGGCATCAAGCCGTCGCCGCCGACCCCGTCGACGGTCGCGAAGAAGCCGAAATTGGTGACGCCGGTGATCCGCGTCTCGACCACCTGGCCGACATGCTCGGCGAGGTACGCCGCGACATAGCGGTCGATCGTCTCGCGCTCCGCCTCCATCGCGCGGCGTTCATATTGGCTGATCGACGTGCCCAGCCGCTCCATCTCCTCGCCCTCGGGCAGCAACCCGCCATCGCCCAGCTTGTACGCGCCCACCAAAGCGCGGTGGACGACGAGGTCGGCATAGCGCCGGATCGGCGAGGTGAAATGCGCGTAGGAGCCCAGCGACAGGCCGAAATGCCCCTGATTGATCGGGGCGTAATAGGCCTGGGTCTGCGAGCGGAGGATCTGCTCCATCACTTGCGGCTTGAAGTCCGCGTCGCCGATCTTGTCGATGATGCGATTGAAGGTCGCCGGGCGGATCACCTGGCCCATGGCGAAGGGGATGTCGAAGGTTTCGAGATATTCCTTCAGCGCGACCAGCTTGGTGCGGCTGGGCACCTCATGGACGCGGTACATCACGGGTGCCTTCTTCGCCTCCAGCGCCTTGGCGGCGGCGACGTTGGCGGCGATCATGTAATCCTCGATCAGCCGATGCGCATCCAGCCGCGCGCGCGGCGCGACCGACAGGATGCGGCCATTCTGGTCGAGCACCACCCGCCGCTCGGGCAGGTCGAGGTCGAGCGGCTCGCGCGCATCCCGCGCCTTGGCCAGCGCGGCCCAGCAGTCCCAGAGCGGCCGCAGCGCCGTCTCGGTCAGCGGATGCGACAGCTCGCCGTCGATCGCGGCCTGCGCGTCTTCATAGGCGATGTTCGCCGCCAGCCGGACGACCGCGCGGGTGAAGCGGAAGCCCTTGAGCTTGCCGTCCTTCGTCACCTGCAAGTGACAGGCGAGCGCGGCGCGGTCCTCGCCTTCCTTCAGCGAACAGACATCGGCCGACAGGATCTCGGGCAGCATCGGCACGACCCGGTCGGGGAAATAGACCGAATTGCCGCGCCGCCGCGCATCCTTGTCGATCGCCGAGCCGGGGCGGACATAGAAGCTGACGTCCGCGATCGCGACGATGGCGCGCCAGCCCTCGGGATTGGCGGGATCGTCGTCGGGTGCGGCCCAGACGGCATCGTCATGGTCGCGCGCGTCGACCGGATCGATCGCGACGATCGGCAGATCGCGCAAATCCTCGCGGTCGTCGCCCAGTGGCTGGCGCGCGATGCGTTCGGCCTCCTCCAGCGTTTCGGGCTGGAAGCGGTCGGGAATCTCGAACTTGTGGATCGCGATCAGCGAGAAGCTGCGCGGGGCGAAGGGATCGCCCAGCCGCTCGACCACCTTCGCGGTGATGCGCGCCGGGCGGCCCGCCTTCTCGGCCAGCACCAGGTCGCCCGCTTCCGCGCCGCCGGTGTCCGACACCATCATCTCGCGCCGGTCCTTCTTGTCGACGGATGTCAGCCAGAAACGCCCGGCCTCCTCGCGCAGCACGCCCAGCACCTGTTCGGAGGCGGGCGCGATCGTCTTCATGACATGCGCGATCCAGCCGCCACCCGCTTCCTCGGTACGCGCCAGCACCCGCTGGCCGATGCCGAGTTGCCCACGCTTGCGTTCGCGGATGCGCAGCCGGGGGATGGGCACGCCGTCCGCTTCCCAGCGTTCCGGCTGGCCCCAGACATTGCCGCCGTCATCGACATCGACGACGCGCAGCACCGTCACCTTGGGCAAGCCGCCCATCTTGTGGAAGGCGCGGCCTGGCGCGCTGTCGATCAGCCCTTCATCGGCCATGTCCTTGAGCAGCGCCTTCAGCCCGATCTTCTCCTGCGCGGACAGGCCAAAGGCGCGTGCGATCTCGCGCTTGCCTGCCGGCTGGTCCGACTGTTCGATGAAGGCGAGGATTTGCTCACGGGTCGGCAGACCCGGCTGGGGTTTTTTCATGGAGTGGAGATAGGCGGTGGGGCGGGCGACGTCACCCCCGGCATTCTATTCCTCCTCTTGCAGCGGCAGGAATGTGTTTGGCTTGCGTGTCCAGCCTTGTCATGATCCAATGTAATACCAGTACGGCGTAGCGGGACGGGCAGATGATGATGACTTTATGGGCTTCGGCCGCGATCCTGGCGGTGGCTCCGGCGCAGGCCGATCTGGACCGGCTGGCCGCGACGATGGGCTATCGCTACACCATCCTGACCAACCGTCCGGCATCCTGTCCCACCGGCATCCCGCGCTGTTTCGAAGCGGATATCGCCATCGCCGTGCCCGGGGACGCGCCCAGCCTGCCGGTCGAGATCCGCTACAGCCTGGTCAACCCGGTGCTGAAGGTCGAAAGCGACCTGTTCGACAATCGGACGATCAACGGCGATTTGAACGTCCTGACACTGAAACCCGGCCGGAGCCTGACGCCGGGGCAGGTCTATCATGTGAAGCTGACCGGGCTCGGCGCATTCTTCTCGCGCAATCACATGATGCCCAACGCCACGCTGGCCGCCGCCGGTCTCGCGCCGCGCGTGATCGCGGCGACCCGGACGGGGACCGATGCGGAGACGGGGCTGGAGACCCTGCCCTTCGTCGCGCCGATGACCGACGAGGCCGCGCTGGCCCGCAGCGCACCCGACGACCAGACGCTGTGGCGGACGCCCGAGCGCGCCTTTGCGCTCTATGCCGAGCGGGGGGCGGCGACTCCGGTCGATGTGGCGATCCTGCCCAGGCCGATGACGGTCAGCCGGCCCGCGGGTGCGCCGGTCGATCTGTCCGGGGGGCTTCGCGTGACCACGGACGGCATCGCCCGCGCCGCCATCGCGCCCGCGCTGGCCGGATTGCCGGTGGGCCGCGTGCCGCTGACCATCCGCAAGGCCGCGGGTCTGGCGGCGGAGGGCTATCGTCTGACCATCGGCCAGGGCGGGGTGACCATCGCGGCGGCGGATGCGGCGGGGGCGTCCTATGCCCTGCGGTCGCTGGCGCAGCAGATGGCGGCGGAGGGCCCGCGCCTGCGTCCGCTGATCGTCGAGGACGCGCCGCGCTACGGCTTTCGCGGGCTGCACATCGACCTGGCGCGCAATTTCCACAGCAAGGCCGAGATCCTCAAGCTGATCGAGCAGATGGCGGTGTACAAGCTCAACACGCTGCACCTGCATCTGGGCGATGACGAGGGCTGGCGCCTCCAGATCGCGGCGCTGCCCGAACTGACCGAGATCGGCGCCTATCGCTGCGAGGACCTCAGCGAGAAGACCTGTCTCTCGCCCCAGCTCGGCGCGGACCCGGCGCGCGATGCGCCGAGCAACGGCTATCTGACCGGCGCCGATTATACCGACATCCTGCGCGCCGCCGCCGCGCGGCAGATCGCGGTCATCCCCTCCTTCGACATGCCGGGCCATTCGCGCGCGGCGATCCGGTCGATGGAGGTCCGCTATCAGCGGTTGATGGCGAAAGGCGACCGCGCCGGTGCCGAACGCTTCCGCCTGGTCGAGCCGGGCGACACCACCCGCTATTCCAGCGTCCAGCATTATGACGACAACACGCTGAACGTCTGTATCGACAGTACCTATCGCTTCATCGACACGGTGATCGACGCTATCGCGGGCCTGCACAAGGCGGCGGGGGTGCCGCTGACCACCTATCATATCGGCGCGGACGAGACGGCGGGCGCCTGGACCCAGTCGCCCGCCTGCAAGGTGATGATGGCCAGGACCGGCCTGCAACCCAAGCAGCTGGGCGCCTATTTCATCGAGCGGATCTCGGCCGATCTCGCCAGGCGCGGCATCGCGGTCGCGGGGTGGAGCGACGGCCTGGGCCATACCGACCCCGCAAGAATGCCCGCGAAGGTCCAGACCAATATCTGGAGCAACCTGCACGCAGGCGGCGTCGCCGAGGCGCATGGACAGGCCAATCACGGGTGGAAGACGGTGCTGTCGATCCCCGATCTCGGCTATTTCGACATGCCCTATGCCGCCGATCCGGACGAGACGGGCTATGACTGGGCGTCGCGCGGGGTGGACAGTTTCCAGGTGTTCGGCTTCATGCCGGGCAATCTGGCCGCCAATGCCGCGCTGATCCCCGATATCCTCGCCCAGCCCAAGTCCATCGCCGACACCGTGCCGCTCCAGCCCGGTCGCGAGATCGCGGGTATCCAGGCGCAATTGTGGAGCGAGACGGTCCGCCGCGACAGCCAGGTCGACTATATGCTGTTCCCGCGCCTGCTGGCGCTGGCCGAGCGGGCGTGGCGCAAGCCGGACTGGGAGCCCGCCTATGTCGCGGGGGCGGGCTATGAACCCGGCGATGCGCGGGTGGACCGGGCTAAGCTGCTGGCGGGCTGGCGCGATTTTGCCGGACGGATGGGCGTGCAGATGCGGATGCTCGACCGGGCGGGCGTGACCTATCGCCTCGCTCCGCCGGGCGCGCGGATCGCGGGCGGTCGGCTGGAGGCTAACGCGGAGTTTCCCGGCACCCCGATCGAGTATCGCATGGGCGGCGCCACCGCGTGGCGGCGCTATGACGGGCCGGTGGCGGTGACGGGGGCGGTCGAGCTTCGCACCCGCACCCCCGATGGCCGCCGCGCCAGCCGAACGGTTACGGTTTCGCCATAACCGCGATCAGACCCTTCGGTTACGGTCTCGCCGTAACTGCGATCAGGCCCATCGGTTACGGCCTCGCCGTAACCGCGATCAGGCTGGGCGCATCTGCGACGAACGTATCGAGCACGCCGTCCGCGATCTTGACCGGCCCGCCGAAGCGGGTGGCGCCGGGGATGGTCTGCACCGCGGCGGCCTGGGCGGCGATCCGCCTGGCATCGGCGAAATAGCGCGTTGCGGCCGGGTTGTCCCGATCGGCGGCGTCGAGCCCGGCGGCGGTCTGTTGCAGCGCGCGGCCCCAGAGCTGCATCGCATCGAGCCAGGGAGCGGCCTGTTCGGCGAAGCCCGGATCGGCCACGCCCGCGCGGATCGTGTCGGGCGCATCGGCCAGCGCATCGGCCTTGTGGCCCAGCGCCGCGATCGCCGCGCGCCGCTCGGCCTCGTCGCCATTGGCCAGCGCCTCGCGGACATGGTCGAGCAGCGCCTTCAGCTTCGGCGCCTGTTCCTGCCAGGGCTGGCTGCCGAAGGTGGGGGCCAGATGCTGGGTATCGAACAGTTCCAGCAGCGCGGCCGTCGCGCGCGCGTCATTGCCCGCCAGATCGCGCGCGGCATAATGCCAGGTGCGGTCCGCGTCATAGCCCTTGTCGTTCCAGCCAAAGGCCAGCACGCCCGTCACCGCGACCCGGCTGGGCGCTTCCTGGTTCATCGGGTTGGACAGGATGCCGGTCAGCTCGGACGACAGCCCCGCCTCGCGCTTGGCATAGGGGGCGAGCAGCAGCCGCCCGGCCGAGCTGGCATAGTCGTTGACCGGATAATTGTCCCACAGCAGCGTCTTGCGCCCGAACGCCTTGGTCGCCGCCTTGGCGTCGGGGATGGAGATGGCGGGGGGCACGACATCGGTGCCGGTCCATTGCACGACGATGCGCGGGTTCAGATGGGCACGCAGCGCGGCCTTGTAGGGGCTTTCCTTGGCGTCGTAATATTCGGTCGGCACCATGATCAGCGGACGCGAGGCGGGGTCCTGGCGCAGCAGGTCGGCCTGTACCGCGTTGAGCAGCCTGGACTGGGCGACCCCCGCCGCCTCCGCGCCCGAGGGGCCGAACGCCGCCTTGTCGGCGTCGCAATTCCACTTCTGATATTCGATGTCGTCCAGCGCGACATAGAAGCTGTGCACGCCGATCCCGCGCAGCGCCGCGAATTTGCGCAGCAGCGCCTGTTCGTCCGCCGGGTTGGAGAAGCAGATGCTCGGCCCCGGCGAGATGGCATAGACGAAATCGACATGGTTCGCCCGCGCCCGCGCGACCAGCGTGCCGAGTTCGCTCAGCGTGGTCGCCGGATAGACCTCGCGCCACTTGTCGCGCGCGAAGGGGTCGTCCTTGGGGCTGTAGACATAGGTGTTGGCCTTCATCTCTCCCAGGAAGTCCAGATGCCTGGTGCGGTCGGTCATCGACCAGGGCTTGCCGTAAAAGCCCTCGATCGTGCCGCGGATCGGCATGGCGGGATGATCGCGGATGGTCAGCGCGGGGATGGTCGGCCGGGCGAGCAACTGGCGCAGCGTCTGCACCGCATGGAACAGGCCGTCGGCGTCATTCCCCGCCAGCGTGATCAGCCCCGCGCCCGTGCTGCGGGTCGCCAGCGTATAGCCTTCGGTCCGGTCGTCGGCGGTCGCGCCGCTCCGTGCCAGCGCCTCGCGGACGATCGCGGCGCTGTCGGGACCGATCACGATCGTCGGGCGGTCGGGGGTGGCGGGCAGGCGGCTGGCGGTCGCGACCTCGCTGATCCCCGCCTTGGCGAGAAGCGTGCGGACCAGCGCGGCGGTCGCGGGCTCGGTGCCGGGCGCTACGATCAGCGTGACCGGGCGACCCAGCGCGATCGCCCCGTCGCCCAGCGTCATCGCGGTCGGCGCGGGGAAGATGGCGGGAAGGGTGGGGGTGGCGGCCTGCGCCGAGGGGGCCGAGAGGCTCGCGAATGCGACCGCCGCGATGACGCCGCCGTTCCACCTGTTTGCCCGCCGCGTCATCCTCGTTCTCCGGTATTGAAATGGTATTGTCGGAGACTAGGGGAGAGGGGCGTGGGCCGCAAGCGGGTTTAGGTTATGGGGTAATACTTTGAGTTTTCAGGATTTTGTTGGGGCGGCGGGGCGTGGCCTTCGACTGCGCTCAGGCTGAACGGTGGTGGGACGTGTGCTGAATCCTAGAGCCGATCGACATTCACGATTGCTTCTTTTTTCCCTCTCCCCTGGAAAGGGGAGAGGGTTAGCGAAGCTTGCCAGCCTGCTGGCTAGCGCAGCTTGGGTGAGGGGTACAGCGAGCCCAAAGGCTCGCGCGCTCGCAAGGCGAGCGCCCACCCCTCACCCAGCTCCGACTAAGCCTTTGCTCTCGCAAAGGCCAAGTCTGCGCAACCCTCTCCCCTCTGCGAGGGGCGAGGGACGGAAAGGCATGGCTGAATGTCGATCGGCTCTGACACCCGTTCTGCCTGAGCGCAGTCGAAGGCCACGCCCAGGCAGAAGTAACTGGTACTAAACCGGCCCTATCAGTCGTGGAATTGCAGGCTGGCCAGCCGCGCATAGAGTCCGCCATGCGCGATCAGTTCGGCATGATGGCCCTGCTCGACAATCCGGCCGCCGTCCATCACCACGATCCGCTCGGCCGCCCGGACCGTCGCCAGCCGGTGCGCGATGACCAATGTGGTCCGGTCCGCCATCAACCGTTCCAGCGCCTGTTGCACCAGCTGCTCGCTCTCGGCGTCGAGCGCGCTGGTCGCTTCGTCCAGCAGCAGGATCGGCGCATCGCGGAGCAGCGCGCGGGCGATGGTGATCCGCTGGCGCTGCCCCCCGGACAGGCGCGCGCCGCCTTCGCCCAGGAAGGTGTCGAGCCCCTGCGGCAGCGCGCGCAGGAAATCGGCGGCGTTGGCGGCTTCTGCGGCGGCCCAAAGCTCATCGTCGCCGGCATCCCACCGGCCATAGCGTAGATTGTCGCGCGCCGAGGCACCGAAGATCACCGTCTCCTGCGGCACCATCGCGATCCGCGCCCGGATCGCGGCCGGGTCGGCGTCGCGCAGCGACACGCCGTCGAGCGAGATATGGCCGCCCTGCGGGTCGTAGAAACGCTCGGCCAGCTGGAACAGCGTCGACTTGCCCGCGCCCGAGGGGCCGACCACCGCCACCGTCTCGCCCGGTCGGATGTCGAGCGAAAAGTCGTTCAGCGCGGCGACCTCGGGCCGGGTCGGATAATGGAACACGACATGCTCGAATCGCAACGCGCCCATCGGCACGACCGGCAGGACGGCGGGGGCGGGGGGCGGGGCGATTTCGGGCTGTTCGGCGAGCAGCTCGGCCAGGCGCTGCGCCGCGCCCGACGCGCGCAATATGTCGCCCCACACCTCGGTCAGCGCCTGGAACGAACCCGCGACCAGCATGCCCGTCACGACGAAGGCGGTCAGCGACCCGCCCGACAGCCGCCCGCTGGCGACATCGGCGACCGCTTCCCAGAGCAGCAGGGTCAGCCCGCCGAAGAACAGCCCGATCACCATCGCGGTCATCACCGCGCGCAGCAGGAAGCGCTTGCGCGAGGTGGCGAAGCCGTTGCTGACAGCATGTTCGAACCGCTCCGCCTCGCGCCGCTCCTGGCCGAACGCCTGCACGACCTTCATCGCGCCCAGCGTCTCGACCGCGATCGCGCCGATATCGGCCAGCCGGTCCTGGCTGTCGCGCGAATAGCTGCGCACGCGTCTGCCCAGCAGCACGATGGGCAGCACGACGAGCGGGATGCAGACCAGCAGCGACAGGGTCAGCTTGGGCGACAGCGCGAACAGATAGATGGTGCCGCCGATCCCGATCACGACATTGCGCAGCGCGATCGAGATGGTCGATCCGACCACTTGCTCGATGATCGCGGTGTCGGCGGTCAGCCGGCTGGCGATCTCGGAGGGGCGATTCTCCTCGAAATAGCGGGGCGCCAGTCGGAGCAGATTGGCCTGCACCGCGACGCGGATGTCCGCGACCGTCCGCTCGCCCAGCCACGACACGAAATAGAAGCGGAACGCCGTCGCCAGCGCCAGCACCACGACGACCGCCAGCAACCCCTGGAAATAGGGGGTGATATCCTCCCCCTTGGTCAGGTTGCCGAAGCCGTGGTCGATCACCTTCTGGAAGGTGCGCGGGATGAACAATGTCGCGCTGGCCGCGACCAGCAGCGACAGCGCGGCGGCGGCGAGATGCGCGGGGTAGCGCAGCGTGAACCGCCAGACCATCTTCAGATTGCTGATGCGGCGGCTGGCCGGAACGGGGGCGGAGTCGCGGGGGGCGGCGGGTTTGGCCATGATCGCTGCGGCCTAGCAGCGCGGAGGCGGCGGCTCAACGCCGGGTGTCGACCCTGTGGCATCGTTTGGCCGCTTTGAAGCGTTCAGCGGCATGTAATCGTGAACATGATCCTGTCATCGACCCGGCACCATGACCGATCGGCCATATTATGGTCATCTCGCGCAAACGGTTTCGTGCTAGACCGATGGCAATCAGGGCTCCCGCTGGGGAGCGCAGGGGAATCGACGATGTTGTACGACGCCTATGAAATGCAGCGTTCGATGCTGGCGGGTGCGAGTGCGCTGGCCAATTTCGGCGCGGGCCTGCTCCAGAACCCGGCCAATCCCTTCGCCTATCTGGGCGGCGGCGCGATCATGGGGTCGGCGCTGGAGGTGTTCGCCCATGCCGCCGCGCCGCGCGGCAAGCCCGCCTTCGGCCTGACCAAGACCGAGATCGACGGGCGCGAGGTCGCGGTCCATGAGGAGATCGTGCTGCGCAAGCCCTTCGGCCAGCTCAAGCGGTTCCGCCGCGAGGGCGTGGAGGGCAGCCCCAGGCTGCTGATCGTCGCGCCGATGTCGGGCCATTATGCGACGCTGCTGCGCGGCACCGTCCAGCGGATGCTGCCGACCTGCGAGGTGTACATCACCGACTGGCGCGACGCAAAGCTGGTGCCGCTGTCCGACGGGCGGTTCGATTTCGACGATTATGTCGACTATCTGATCGACTTCCTGACCGAGATCGGGCCGGGCGCCCATATGCTGGCGGTGTGCCAGCCTTCGGTGCCGTCCTATGTCGCGGCCTCGGTGATGAGCGCGGACAAGCATCCCTGCACGCCGCGCACGCTGACCCTGATGGGCGGTCCGGTCGACACGCGCGAGGCGCCGACCGCCGTCAACCTGCTGGCCACCGAGCGGCCCCATGCCTGGTTCGAGCAGAATGCGATCGCGACCGTGCCGATGACCTATCCGGGTGCGGGGCGGCGGGTCTATCCGGGCTTCCTGCAACTGGCCGGGTTCATGTCGATGAACCTGGGCAACCACATGATCTCGCACTGGGAGATGTTCAAGCATCTGGTCCAGGGCGACGACGAGAGTGCCGAGGCGACCAAGCGCTTCTATGACGAATATCGCGCGGTGTGCGACATGACGTCGGAATTCTATCTCCAGACGGTCGAACTGGTGTTCCAGCGGCACGCGCTGCCCAAGGGCGAGATGCTGCACCATGGCAAGCGCGTCGATCCGGGCGCGATCACCGATATCGGCATCCTGGCGATCGAGGGCGAGCGCGACGATATTTCCGGCCTGGGCCAGACCCGCGCCGCGCTGACGCTGGCGACGAACCTGCCGGACGAGAAGAAGCGCTATTACATGGCCGAGCAGGTCGGCCATTACGGCATCTTCAACGGATCCAAATGGCGCAACCGCATCGCGCCGGTGGTCGAGGAATGGATCAAGGCGAACGGGTGAGGGGCTGAAGCTCCACCCCTAACCTGTTCTCCCACCCTCCGTTCAGCCTGAGCGAAGTCGAAGGCCACGGGGTTGCCTCAGCCAGAAGCGTGTGGCGTGCCGTTTCCCTTGGCCTTCGACTTCGCTCAGGCTGAACGAGGCGGGGGAGGGACAGGGATGGGGCAAATAGAAAAACGCCCGGAAGCCATGGCCTCCGGGCGTTTCGCATTCCCGTAACCGCGTATTTACGCGACCGAGCCGACCACCGCATGGCTGGACGACTCGTCCGAACGGATCGTGCCGCCGAACAGCATCTTCACCCGGCCCGACAGCGAGATATCGGTTTCCCACAGCTCGGCCGAGCTGATGTCGAAGCGTAGCAGGGTCAGGTTGGGGTCCGACTTGCCCTGCGGGAACCAGGCCTCGACCTGATTATTCCACAGCTTGTCGATCTGCGCCCGGTCATCGTCCTTCGCGACATGGCCCGCGAGGCAGGCGAAGAAGTCATGTCCCTTGCCCACGAACTGCGCCATCGCCTCGCCACCGCCCGCAATGCGGTTGTCGCGGCCCGCGAAAAAGAACAGCGTGTTGGGCTGATCGTCGTCGATCTGCGCAGTCATCGGTTCGGAATGCTGACCATCGTTCAGGCCGATCATGACGAACGGGCTGTCCTTCAGCTTGTCGAGGAACTTGGCGGCGATTTCCTGGGGGCTGTCGTCGGCCATCATGGCTCTCCTTTCATGGGTTTGTCGGGAGAACGATGCGGGGGCGGGGATGGTTGCGCGTCTTGTAGAGAGCCTATCTACAAGACTTCCCCCTGACGCCGTTCAACAGGATGTGCCACAAAGCCTCTGACGGCACTTCCGCCGTCACTCACAGAAAGGACCACGGATGTCCGTTGCCGATCTGTGCCTGATCCTGGGCGTCATCATCGCCTTCGCGACCTTGGTCGTGAAGATCGTGGATGTTCGCAACAGGTAAGGTGCCCGGCGGGGCTCGGGTAGCAGCCTGAGCCCCAAAGGATTTGAGCCCCGGCCGTAGCAGCGACCGGGGCTCTACAGAAAGGCGGATGTCCTCGCCCGCGAATCATATAGCCCGGAATCGTTCAAAATTCAATTTTGGACACGGGCCGATCTCGGGTGAGATGGTCGTATCAAACGATACCCATTCCCCGCATTTCCCGCTAAGCGCTGGTCCATCACAGCATAGCCATGCGACCCGCCAGTGCCCTACCGCGCGCCGGGCCGCTCGACCGGACCTGAAGACCTATGACCTCTGCCGTTACCGCCGACGCGCGTAAGACCATGAAATCGCTGTATCGTGCCCCCGAACCCGATGTCCTGAAGCCGTTGCTCGACCGTGCCGCCGCGACGCCGGAGATGCGCGAGCGGATCATGGGCCATGCCTCGGGCCTGCTTGCGGACCTGCGCGCGGCGCAGAATCGCGGCTGGGTGAACCAGTTCCTCCAGGAATATCGCCTCAACTCGTCCGAGGGCGTGGCGCTGCTAAGCCTCGCCGAGGCGTTCCTGCGCGTCCCCGATCCCGAGACCGCCGACCTGCTGATCGCCGACAAGCTGGGCGAGGCCGACTGGCGCGCGCATACCGGGCGGTCGGCGTCCAAGCTGGTGAACTCGGCCACCTGGGGCCTGGTCGTCGGTCGTGCGCTGGTGGGCGAGGGTGAGGCGGGGCCACTCAAGCGCCTGTTGTCGCGCGCGGGCGAGCCGTTCGTGCGGCAGGCGGTCGGCGCCGCGATGCGGATGATGGGCGAGATCTTCGTGATGGGCCGCACCATCGAAGAGGCGATGCGCCGCATGAAGAAGCCCGAGAACAAGGGCTTCACCGCCAGCTTCGACATGCTGGGCGAGGCGGCGCGGACGCATGAAGATGCCGAGCGTTATTTCCAGGCCTATGTGAAGGCGATCGACGCGGTCGGCTCCGACCCGGCGGCGGGGCATTCGGTGTCGGTCAAGTTGTCGGCGCTCCACCCGCGTTACGAGCTGCCGCGCGCCTATGAATGCGTGCCCGCGCTGACCGACATGCTGGCGCAGCTGGCGCGGCGGGCGGCGGACAAGGGCATCGCCCTGACCGTCGATGCCGAGGAGTCCGAGCGGCTGGAGATGAGCCTCGACATCATCGGCGGCGTCGCGGCCCTCCCGGCGCTGAAGGGTTGGGACGGTTTCGGCATGGCGGTGCAGGCTTACGGAAAGCGCGCGCGCGCGGTCATTGCCTGGGCCAATGGCCTCGACCGGATCATGAACGTCCGGCTGGTCAAGGGCGCCTACTGGGACAGCGAGATTAAGCGTACCCAGGTCGAGGGGCTGAACGACTATCCGCTGTTCACCCGCAAGGCGGCGACCGACGTATCCTATCTGGCGGTCGCCAAGGACATGCTGGCGGCGGAGAATATCCGCCCCGCCTTTGCCAGCCACAATGCGCTGACCGTCGCGACCATTTTGGAATGGGCCGGCAACAGCCAGGACTTCGAGTTTCAGCGGCTGCACGGCATGGGCGACGGCCTGTACGAGCGGCTGGTGCGCGAACAGGGGCATAAGTGCCGCATCTATGCGCCGGTCGGCGGGCATCGCGACCTGCTGGCCTATCTGGTCCGCCGCCTGCTGGAAAATGGCGCGAACTCCAGCTTCGTGCACCAGCTCGCTGATGCGCGGCTGACCGAGGCGGAGATCCTGGCCGATCCGGTCGCCAAGATCGCCGCCGTGGGTGGCGCGCGGCACCCGAGCATCCCGCTGCCCGTCGATCTGTTCGCGCCGGGGCATCGCAACTCGACCGGCATCGACCTGAGCGACATCGCGACGCTCGATGCGACAGTGAAGGCGGTCAACGCGCCTGCCGTGACGCCGGTCGCCGCCACCGCCGATGTCGCCGCGCTGGTCGCGCGCGCCCATGCGGCTTTCCCGGCCTGGAACGCGACGCCGCTCGACACCCGCGCTTCCGTGCTGGAAAAGCTGGCCGACCTGCTGGAGCAGGACCGCGAGCGGCTGATGGCGATCCTGGTGCAGGAGGCGTTCAAGACCATCCCCGACGCGATCGGCGAGGTGCGCGAAGCTGCCGATTTCTGCCGTTACTATGCGCAGCAGGCGCGGGCGCGGCTGGGTTCGGTCGAGCTGCCCGGGCCGACCGGCGAGCGCAACACGCTGCACCTCGAAGGGCGCGGCGTCTGGGCGACGGTCGCGCCGTGGAACTTCCCGCTGGCGATCTTCCTGGGCCAGACGGTCGCGGCGCTCGTCACCGGCAACACCGTCGTCGCCAAGCCCGCGCCGCAGACGCCCGCCATCGCGCAAGCCGCGGTCGAGCTGGCGTACCGGGCGGGCGTGCCGCGCGACGCGCTGTTGCTGGCGGTCGGCGGGCCGGAGGTCGGCCAGGCGCTGACCGAGGATCACCGGATCGCGGGCGTGGCCTTCACCGGATCGACCGCCACTGCCAAGCGGATCGCGCGGACCCTGGTGGCCGATGATGACCGCCCGATCGTGCCGCTGATCGCCGAGACCGGCGGCATCAACGCGATGATCGTCGATTCGACCGCTCTGCCCGAACAGGTGGTGGCGGACGTCATCACCTCGTCCTTCCGCTCGGCGGGGCAGCGTTGCTCGGCACTCCGGCTTCTGCTGGTGCAGGCGGATGTCGCGGACAATGTCATCGAGATGCTCAAGGGCGCGATGGAGACGCTGGTTCTCGGCCCCACGGGCCAGCCGGCGACCGATGTCGGGCCGGTGATCGACCGCGCCGCCTATGACAAGCTGATGGCCTATCGCGCGGCGATGACGGCGCGCACGATCAAGACGCTGGACGCGCCGTCCGAGGGCCTGTTCGTGCCGCCGACGCTGATCCGGCTCGACCGCGTCGAGGATCTGACCCAGGAATGGTTCGGCCCGATCCTGCACGTCGCCACCTGGGAAGCGGGCACGCTGTCCGAGACGATCGCGAAGGTCAATGCCAAGGGCTATGGCCTGACCATGGGCCTGCACAGCCGCATCGCCCGCGCCAGCGAGGTTGCCGAGAGCGAGGCGGCGGTCGGCAACCTCTATATCAACCGCTCGATGATCGGCGCGGTGGTGGGCAGCCAGCCCTTTGGTGGCGAGGGTCTGTCGGGCACCGGGCCCAAGGCGGGCGGGCCGCATTACCTGTACCGCTTCTGCGCGGAGCGGGCGGTGTCGGTCGACACGACCTCGGCGGGCGGGAATGCGACGCTGTTGTCGCTGGACGAAGGCGGGATCTGAGGGCCGCCACACCCTCACCCTTCCGGCGCTTCGCGCCTCCCTCCCTCTCCCAATGGGAGAGGGAAGGGGCCCGCCCGCTCTAGCGGGGGGAAGGGTGAGGGTGTTCGCTCAGGCCCGATGCACCTCGACCGGCTGGACCTGCGGATAGGGCATGACCAGCGTCCCGTCCGGCGCGGCGGTGTAGGTGGTCTGGGTGGGATAGGGGATGGAAATCCCTTCCGCCGCGAACCGCTTCATCAGCGTGACGAGCATCCGGTTGCGCAGGTCGTGCGCGGTGGCCCAGTCGTCGCCGGGCACGTCGAACTGAAGCGCAAAGTCCAGGCTCGAAGCGCCGAAATTTTCGAACCCGGCGCGGGCGACCTTGCCGCCTTCGCCCTCGACGATCTCGGTCAGCAGCGCCGGGATGCGCGCCAGCGTCTCGGGCGGGGTTTCATAGGCGACGCCGATCATGAACGACAGGCGGACATGGTCGCGCACGGTCGTGTTCTGGATTTCCTTGTCGAGCAGCTGGCGGTTCGAGATGATCCGCAACTCGCCGGTAAAGGCGCGGATGCGGGTCGACTTCAGGCCGATCGCCTCGATCACGCCGTTCGTATTGTCGTAACTGATCTTGTCGCCTCGCCGGAACGGCCGGTCGAAGATGATGGCGAGCGCGGCGAACAGGTCGCCGAAAATCCCTTGCGCCGCCAGACCGATGGCGATGCCGCCGACGCCCAGACCCGCGACCAGGCCGGTGACGTTCACCCCCAGATTGTCGAGCACCACGACCAGCGCGACGGCGAACAGCGCCGCCGTGACCAGCAGCCGGATCAGCCCCATCGCCGAGAGCAGCGCCTCGCCCGAATAATGTTCGGACTGGGTGCGGTGCTCGATCGTGCCGAGGATCAGTTCCCGCGCCCAGATCGCGGCCTGGAACGCGCTGGCGATGGTGAAGAAGAAGCTGATCGTCTTGGCGACTTCGCCCGGCGCGCCCGCATAGCCCGCGACCAGTTGCGCGGCGAGCGTGACGATGAAGAACATGTTCGTCCGCGCGATGGCGTGGCCCAGGATTATGCCCCAGCCCCCCGCGAAGCCGGGGCGGCTGCACAGCTTGTCGCCCAGCCTGCGGACCCAGAGCAGCGCCAGTACGATGACGGCACCTATGCCGATCGCGATCAGCACCTTGAGCCAGTAATCCTGCACCCATTGATAGGTCGCGTTGACGATGCCCCCGACCTGGTCGGGAATGCGGGAGCCGTCGAAGATCGGCGCCTTGGGCGAGGATTTCGCCATGGGGACTCCTTGAATACGGGGGCGGTCAGGCCGCCTTGCTGGCCGGGGTTCCGGCCTCCAGAAATGCGATCAGCCCGCACTCGACGCGGGACAGCCCCGCGCGTGCACGCGGCAGGCGCAGGGTCTTGCGAAACGCTGCTTGGCCCTCTTTGACGAGCGCGATCAGCGAGGGGTGGACATAGGATTTGCGCGCGATGGCGGGGGTGTTGCCCAGCTTTGCGACGACGGGCTCCAGCATCGCCTTCAGGCTGAGGTCCGCCTCGGCCAGCGCCAGCGCCTCGAACGCCGCGACGCTGGCGGCCCAGGTGCGGAAATGCTTGGCGGTGAAGTCGCAGCCCGTGGCCTCGCGGATATAGCCATTCACGTCCGACGAGGTGACCGGATTGGCCTCGCCATCCTCGTCCACCCAGGCGAACAGATGCTGTTCGTCCAGATCCTGGCACCGCTTCACGAAGCTGGCGAGCGAGCGGTCGGTCAGGGTCATGTCGCGCATCTTGCCCGACTTGCCCCGGTAACGCAGGCGCAAGGTGGTGCCCTTCACCTGCCCGTGACGCTTGCGCAGCGTCGTCGCGCCGAAACTCTTGTTGGTGGCGGCATAGGCTTCGTTGCCGACGCGGATATGGCCGTTGTCGAGCAGCCGGACGACGGCGGCGACCGCGCGATCCTTGCACAGGCCGCGCTTCTTCAGGTCCGCCTCCACCCGCTTGCGGAGCCGGGGCAGGGCATGGCCGAACGCGGCGCAGCGTTCATATTTCGCCGCTTCCTGCGCCTCGCGGAAATCGGCGTGATAGCGATATTGCTTGCGCCCCTTCTCGTCCCAGCCGACCGCCTGGATATGGCCGTTGGCGCGCGGGCAGAACCAGGCGTCCCGATAGGCGGGGGGCAGGCCGATGCGGTTCAGCCGGTCGATTTCGTCGCGATCGGTGATCCGCTCGCCCTTCGGGCTCCAATAGGCCCAATGCCCACGGACCTTGGTCCGGGTGATACCGGGCTTGCTGTCGTCGCAATAGACTAATCGGGTGGCCATCGCTCTCTCTCGGGTCGTCCTTGCAAATGCGTCGCTGGTCGCTTCGTTCCGGAACGGCCGATGCGGTCGCGGGTTCTGACTGGGCCGATCCCCCCAGGCATTCCCGACAGGAGTTTTCATCATGGCCGATCTTTCCCAGGCACGCGTCCTGATGCTCGCCGCTGACGGATTCGAGACCGTCGAGCTGTTCAAGCCCCGACAGGCGCTGGAAGACGCCGGTGCGAAGGTGACACTCGCCTCGCTCAAGTCCGACCCGATCCAGGGCATGGAAGGCGACATCAACAAGGCGGAGACCGCGACCCCCGACCTGACCGTCGACGAGGTCGATACCGACGATTACGATGCGCTCGTCATCCCCGGCGGCACCTGCAATCCCGACAAGCTGCGGCTGAACGAGCGCGCGGTCGAGATCGTCACCGAATTCATGGAGGACGACAAGATCGTCGCCGCCATCTGCCACGGCCCCTGGCTGCTGGCCGAGGCGGACGTGATCGATGGACGTCGCCTGACCAGCTATCCCTCGATCCGCACCGACCTGTCCAATGCGGGCGCGGACGTGGTGGACGAGGAGGTCGTGGTTGACGGCAACCTGATCACCAGCCGCAAGCCGGATGACATCCCCGCCTTCAACCAGGCGATCCTGACCGCGCTGGAAGACGAACTGGCCGACGAGGAAGAGACCGAAGAGGCGTAACTCCGATCCTCCCCATCGCAGATGGGGTGGGGGACCGCCGCGAAGCGGTGGTGGAGGGGCGGGCGACGTTTGCCCCTCCACCACGCCCTGCGGGCGCGGTCCCCCTCCCCGAGCAAGCTCAGGGAGGAATGGGTCTCGCATCCCTTCGCGGGACGATCGCGGGCGTCGCATCCTTTGCCCATGCATGGCAGGATGCGACGCCCGTTCGCTTTTTCAGGATGTCCTCCATGCGCCTGGTTCCGCTCCTATTCCTCGGCATGACGTCGGCCGCCGCCCTTGCGCAGGGCAGTGGTCCGCCCTTCACGGTCGGCGGGCGGGGCTTCGGCACGTTGCAGGAGGCGGTGACGGCGATCGGCGATGGCGACGGGACCATCCGGATCGCGCCGGGCACGTACCGCGAATGCGCCGTGCAGACGGCGGGGCGGGTCGCCTATGTCGCCGCCGAGCCGGGCAAGACGATCTTCACCCGCATCGCCTGCGAGGGGAAGGCGGCGCTGGTCCTGCGCGGGCGCGGCGCGCAGGTGCAGGGCATCGTGTTCAGCCATATCGAGGTCGGCGACGGCAATGGCGCGGGCATCCGCATCGAGAAGGGGCCGCTGTCGGTCAACAACGCGATGTTCCTCGACAGCCAGTCGGGCATCCTGTCCGCCGACGATCCCAACGGCACGGTCAGCGTCGACCATTCGACCTTTTCGGGTCTGGGCCATGACCCGACCGGCACCGGCGCGCATGGCATCTATATGGGCCGCTACCGGTCGCTGCGCGTCACCGCCTGCCGGTTCGAGCGCGGGCAGGGCGGCCATTATGTCAAGACGCGCGCGCCTTATGTCGAGGTGCTGGACAGCAGCTTCGACGACAGCCACGGCCATATGACCAACTATATGATCGACCTGTCCAACGGGGCGAAGGGGCGGATCGCGGGCAACGAGTTCGTCTTCGGCCGCGACAAGGACAATCACTCGACGCTGATCACCGTCGCGCCGGAGGGGGCGAAGAACGACTCGTCGGGGCTGGTGGTCGAGAACAACCGCGCGCGGCTGGCGCCCGGCGCGGGCTTCAATCCGGTGTTCGTCGGCAACTGGGCAGGCGAGCCTCTGGTGATCCGCGGCAACATCCTGGGCCCCGGCATCACGTCGACGGCGCGAAAGTGGTAGGGCGGAACAGCGGCTTCTGCCGCGCCTCGCGCGTCTTGCGGGTCAGATAGGTGTCCAGCCCGATCTGCGCGGCCATCAGCTGATAGAGGAAGGGGTTGAACGCGATCCCGACGAACGCCCCGCCCAGCAGATAGATCAGGTGCCCGTGCTGGAGCGCGCCCGCCAGCTGCCCGCCCCAGTGCAGCGGATCGCTGGCGGCCCGGTAACGGCGGCGCAGCGCCTCCATCCGCAGGATTCCCGCCAGGTTGATCCCCAGCCACAGGAACAGCCCCGGCCAGCCCTGTTCGCCCAGCATCTCGAAATAGCTGGAGTGATAGGCACGGGCGCGGTCGGTGGTGACGCGCTTCTCCACCTTCGAGTCGTGCGCCGACCCCTCGACCGAGGTCAGGTCGAACCGCACCGAATTCTGTAGATAGGCCTCGAACCCGCCGCCGAACGGGTTGGAGGTCGCATAGTCGAGCGTCCATTTCCACACCGCCAGCCGGGTCGAGGCGGACTCGTCCCCCTGATAGGTCCGGATGGTGTTCATCCGCTGCGTATAGGAGGAGGGCAGCAGCGGCACGACCGCCACCCCGGCGACCGCCAGCGCGCCGATATAGAGCAGCCGCCGCTTGACGTCGCGCAGCATCAGGATCGCCAGCAGCCCGATGCACAACAGCCCGGTCCGTGCCGAGGTGCCGACCGGGATCAGCAGACAGGCGAAGATCAGCCCCAGCCCGAACACCCGCACCCGCCAGTCGGGTGGGAAGATCGTGCCGTGCCGCATCAGCCACAATATGGTCGGAATGACCGAGATGGCGACCGCCGAGATGATGCTGCCCTCGTACAGCCCGGTATTGTTGTTCACCATCAGGTTGAGTTCGCCGTAACCGCCGCCGCTGACCAGCGTCTTGACCCCGCCGACGATGACGATCGACGCCAGCGACAGGACCATGAACAGCAGCAGCGCCTCGATCCGCAGCCGGGTGCGCAGGGTCAGCGGCAGGAAGACGGCAAAGGCCAGCGCCTTCCACACCCATCCCCATTTGTCCGCCGCCTCGATCGGGAAATCGGCCCCGAAATAGGTGGTGATCCCGCAATAGATCAGCAGCATCAGGATGCCCGCCTGCCGCGCGGTGAACCGGCTGTCGCGCTTGTCGTCGACCAGCGCCCAGGCCCCGACCGCCGCGACCACCGCGATCAGCGAGATCGGCACGGCGTTCAGCAGATAATAGGTCAGCCGCTGGGGCGAGACGATGTCGATATAGATATAGGTCAGCACCAGCAGGAACGGGCGGCGCAGGCCCATGCCGAACAGGCTGACCAGAAAGCCGATCAGGAACAGGTCACGCATCGCCGCGTGGCCGTTCGCCGGGGCGTTTGATTCGCGACGGACGCTCGACCTCGCCCTCCTGGTCCAGATCGCGGCGGGTCAGCAGGCGCCACGCCGCCAGCAGCATCAGGCCATGGGTCAGCAGCAGGGCGAAACTGTCGATCATCGCCCCTCCTTCCCATTCCAAAACGGCGCGGTCGGCCACGCTTATAAACCCACGGTTGACGCGGCGTTAAGGGGTGGCATGACAGGCGTAACGCCATGCGTATCCTGCATATCCTCGACCACGGTCTGCCGCTGCAAAGCGGATACACGTTCCGGACGCGCGCGATCCTGAAGGCACAGGTCGCCCAGGGGCATGAGGTGGCGGCGGTGACCGGGCCGCGTCAGGGCAAGGGCGAAGGCGGGGTCGAGATGCTCGACGGGCTGACCTTCTACCGCACCCCCAGCGCGACCGGCACGCCCGACGGGCTGGTCGGCGAGGCGAGGGGGATGGCCGCGCATGTCCGGGCGATCGGCGCGGCGGTCGACGCGTTCCGGCCCGATATCCTCCATGCCCATTCGCCGGTGCTCGATGCGCTGGCCGCCTGGGTCGTGGGCCGGCGGCGCAAATTGCCGCTGGTCTATGAAATCCGCGCCTTCTGGGAGGATGCGGCGGTCGGCAACGGCACCGGCGTCGAGGGCAGCCGCCGCTACCGTGCGACCCGCGCGCTGGAAGGCTGGGCCTGTGCGCGGGCCGATGCGGTCGCGGTCATCTGCGAAGGGCTGCGCGGCGACCTGATCGCGCGGGGAATCGCGGCGGACAAGATCATCGTCTCGCCCAATGGCGTCGACCTGACCCTGTTCGGCCGCCCGCCCGCGCGCGACGACGCATTGGCGCGCGAGCTGGGACTGGACGATGCGGAGGTCATCGGCTTCATCGGCAGCTTCTATGATTATGAGGGGCTGGACGACCTGATCGCCGCCATGCCCCGTCTGGTTGCGGCGCGGCCCCGCGCACGGCTGCTGCTGGTCGGCGGCGGTCCGATGGAGGCGGCCTTGCGCGCGCAGGCGCAGGCCTCGCCGGTGGCGTCGGCGATCCGCTTCATCGGGCGCGTGCCGCATCAGGCGGTCGAGCGCTATTACGGGCTGGTCGATATCCTCGCCTATCCGCGCAAGAAGATGCGGCTGACCGATCTTGTCACGCCGCTGAAACCGCTGGAGGCCATGGCGCAGCGGCGGCTGGTCGCGGCGTCCGATGTCGGCGGGCATCGCGAGCTGATCCGCGACGGCGAGACGGGGACGCTGTTCCCGCCCGACGATCCGGTCGCGCTGGCCGATGCCCTGGCGGACCTGCTGTCGAATCGCGGGATATGGGAGGCGCGGCGCGATGCGGGGCGATATTTTGTTGAAACCGAACGCGATTGGGCCTCGAATATCCGCCGTTACGAACCTGTTTACCGAAACCTGCTAGGCAAGGCGCCGATCGGATCATGACCTTCACCGCGACGCCTTCCCCCTATCGCTTCATGCCCGCGCTGGTCGGCGGGGCGTTCGGCGTGCTGCTTGCCTTCATCCTGCTGGTCGCACCGGTCTGGCGCCTGGAAATGCTGGTCGCGCAGCTGGGGCTGGCCGATATCTTCTCCGCCGCGCAACCGCCCTTGGGCGTCAAGGCGCGGCTGTTGCTGGCGTTAGGGATCGGCGCGGGCGGCGGGGCCGTCCTGTGGGCCGCGACCTATCTGCTCTGGGGTCCGGGCGGGCTGCTGGCCCGGCGCGCCAAGGCCGAGGATGCCGAGGACGAGGATTATGTCCCCAGCGTCCGCCGCTCCGACCGCCACCCCGATGCGCCGCCGCGTCGCCCGCTGCTCGCCGCCGAACTGGGCGCACCGCCGCCCCCGCCGGAGGACGAGGACATGCCCGACATAGAGCGGACGCTTCCCGCCGATCTCGACATGCCGCTGGCTGCGTTCGATCCGGACGCGATCCGCGCCGTCCCGCACGAACCGGTCCGCGCCGAACCCGAACCCATGCCGATCCCCGCGATGCGCGAGCCCATTGCCGAGGAACGCGGCGGCGCGCTGCCGCTTCGCGGGGACGAGTCGATCGAGGCGATGCTGGAACGGCTGGAGCGCGAAACCGCGCTGCGCAAGGCGCACCGGCAGGGATAGGGCGCTTCGGGCCGAGTCGAAATAAAGAGTATTCGGTTCGCGCAGAGGCGCGGAGGACGCAGAGACAGGATCTCGGAAAATCGCGCCTTTCTCCGTGGGGAGAGAGGGGCAACGCGTCCCCGGGCGGCGACACCTCTGCGTCCTCCGCGCCTCTGCGCGAACCTCATTTTGCCTTGAGAAGCCCCCGCGGGGCGCAACGTTCACGCGAACGGATGACGGCCAAAGCGCAGACCCGGCCACCGCGAAAAACCAAACGCCCGCCCGGAGGAATCCGGACGGGCGTCTGATGCCATCGGCAAGGGGAGCGGGCCACCGGCCCGCCCCCGACGGGCGGCTTAGGCCGCCAGCTTGCGCAGCACGTACTGCAGGATGCCGCCGTTCAGGAAATATTCCAGCTCGTTGACGGTATCGATGCGGCACTTGGTCAGGAAGGTCTCGGTCGAGCCGTCCTTGCGGGTCAGGATCACCTCGACATCCTGACGCGGACGGATCGCCGCCACGTTCTGGATGGTGAAGCTCTCGGTGCCGTCCAGCTTCAGCGTCTCGCGGGTCACGCCCTCGGCGAACTGAAGCGGCAGGACGCCCATGCCGACCAGGTTCGAACGGTGGATACGCTCGAAGCTCTCGGTGATGACCGCGCGCACGCCGAGCAGGTTGGTGCCCTTCGCCGCCCAGTCGCGCGACGAGCCGGTGCCATATTCCTTGCCCGCGATGATGACGAGCGGCGTGCCGTCGGCCTTGTGACGCATCGCGGCGTCATAGATCGGCATCACTTCGCCGTCATACTGGGTCATGCCGCCTTCGACGCCCGGCACCATCTCGTTCTTGATGCGGATATTGGCGAAGGTGCCGCGCATCATCACGTCATGGTTGCCACGACGCGCGCCATAGGAGTTGAAGTCCTTCTTGGCGACCTGATGCTCCTGCAGGAAGATGCCTGCCGGGCTGTCGGCCTTGATCGAACCGGCCGGGCTGATGTGGTCGGTGGTGATCGAGTCGCCCAGGATGGCGAGCGGCTTGGCCTCGATGATGTCGGTGACGGGCTTCGGCGTCATCTCCATGCCCTCGAAATAGGGCGGGTTGGCGACATAGGTCGAAGCGGCGGGCCAGCTATAGGTGTCCGAGCCGGTGACTTCGATCGCCGACCACTTGGCGTCGCCCGCATAGACGTTGCCGTAGCGCGAACGGAACATCTCGTCGTCGATGTTCGCATCCATCAGGCTGCGGACTTCGTCGTTCGAGGGCCAGATGTCCTTGAGGTAGACGTCTTGGCCGTCCTTGCCCTGGCCGATCGGCGTCTCACGCATGTCCTGCGTGACGGTGCCCTTCAGCGCATAGGCCACCACGAGCGGCGGCGAGGCGAGGAAGTTGGCGCGCACGTCGGGCGACACGCGGCCCTCGAAGTTGCGGTTGCCCGACAGGACCGAGGCGGCGACGATGTCGTTGCCGTTGATCGCCTTCGAGATCGGCTCGGCGAGCGGACCCGAATTGCCGATGCAGGTGGTGCAGCCATAGCCGACCAGGTTGAAGCCGATGGCGTCGAGATCGGCGGTCAGGCCCGCCTTGTCGAGATAATCGGTGACGACCTGGCTACCGGGGGCGAGCGAGGTCTTGACCCAGGGCTTGGGCTTCAGGCCCAACGCGTTCGCCTTGCGGGCGACCAGACCGGCGGCGACCAGCACGCTCGGGTTCGAGGTGTTGGTGCAGCTGGTGATCGCGGCGATCACGACGTCGCCGTCGCCAATGTCATGGCCACGATCGTCGACCGAGACGCGCGCGGGCGCTTCCTTCTTGTACACCTTGGCGAGGTCGGCGTTGAACACGTCGTCGACTTCGGTGAGGACGACCTTGTCCTGCGGACGCTTCGGACCCGCCAGCGAGGGCACGACCGTCGACATGTCGAGCTCCAGCGTGTCGGTGAAGACGGGGTCGGCGGCATCGTCATGACGCCAGAAGCCGTTGGCCTTGGCATAGGCCTCGACCAGCGCGACATTCTCGTCCGAACGCGCGGTCAGGCGCATATAGTCGAGCGTCTTGTCGTCCACGGGGAAGAAGCCGCAGGTCGCGCCGTATTCGGGCGCCATGTTGGCGATCGTCGCACGGTCGGCGAGGGTCATCGACGACAGGCCGGGGCCGTAGAACTCGACGAAGCGGCCGACCACGCCCTTGGCGCGCAGCATCTGGGTGATGGTCAGCACCAGGTCGGTGGCGGTGATGCCTTCCTGGAGCTTGCCGGTCAGCTTGAAGCCGACGACTTCGGGGATCAGCATCGACACGGGCTGGCCGAGCATCGCGGCTTCCGCCTCGATCCCGCCGACGCCCCAGCCGAGCACGCCCAGGCCGTTGATCATCGTGGTGTGGCTGTCGGTGCCGACCAGCGTGTCCGGGTACGCGATCGCGGACGAGCCGGTCGCATGCTCGCCGGTTTCGGTCGAGGACCAGATCGCCTGGCCGATATATTCCAGGTTCACCTGGTGGCAGATGCCGGTGCCCGGCGGGACCACCGAGAAATTGTCGAGCGCCTTCGAGCCCCACTTCAGGAACTCATAGCGTTCCATGTTGCGCTGGTACTCGAGGTCGACATTGTCCTCGAACGCCTGGGGCGTGCCGAACTCGTCCACCATGACCGAGTGGTCGATGACGAGGTGGACGGGGACCTGCGGATTGATCTTGGCCGCGTCGCCGCCCAGCTTGGTGATCGCGTCGCGCATCGCGGCGAGGTCGACCACGCAAGGCACGCCGGTGAAGTCCTGCATCAGCACGCGGGCCGGGCGATACTGGATCTCGCGGTCCGAACGCTGGGTCTTCTGCCAGTCGACGATCGCCTGGATATCCTCGCGCGTGACGGTCGTGCCGTCCTCGAAGCGCAGCAGATTCTCCAGCAGCACCTTCATCGAGAAGGGCAGGCGGCTGATGTCGCCGAGCTGCTCGGATGCCTTGGCGAGGCTGAAATAATCATAGGTCTTGCCGTCGACGTTCAGCGTCGAGCGGGTCTTCAGGCTGTCCTGGCCTATCGCAGTCATGGGCGTCCCTTCTTGGTCGAGCCGAGCACGCCCGGGGGACACGGCAGCATGCAGCCGCGAGCAGGCGCGCCGGGAATAAATCCGGTAGACGCCAGCGGCCTTAGCAATGGCGGGGCCGACAGGGAAGGGTGTCAAGTTGCGGAAACGCCGTCGTCCCGTCCTTTCCCGCGATGCCCTTTCCCGCAACGATCGCAACCGGCGGTCCTGTCGTGGAAAATCCGTGGAACAGCTGTGCCGAATGACGGGTTGAGCCGTCATGGATGGAGTTCGGATAATGCACGGCCTGATCGTTTCACGATTCCCCGCATCGGATACGGGGCACGAAGCGGTAGCGGCGCGTTCGCCATTGTCCGCGATGCGCCGCGACGCGCGTACCGATGGTGGATGGCGGTGATGGCGAAGGACACGCCCCAATCGCCCCGCCGACCCGACCCGATCGTCGCGGTCGGCCTGCTCACCCAGCGCGATTTGGACGTGCTGGGGTCGGGTTTCCGGCGGTCCTTCCCGGTCCAGGAGGATACGGCGTTCGACGATCTGCTGAAGGCGCTCGATTCGATCGAGGGAATCGCGTCCTCGACCCGGCGCGAGTGAGGCCGACGGAGGCTGAGCCAAATCCTTAAAAATTCGTGTCCTGGCCAAATCGGTCGCCAAATCGGACAAGGAGTGTCTTGGCGAGGCACCACTCTCGCGGCTAGGGCGTGGAACGCACGCGGGCGATCCGCCCGGCGTGGCCGGAAAAAGTGATGACCCCCGAACGTTTCGCCCTGTTGACCCGCCGCCATCGCGAATGTCTGCGCGGGGTGAAGGCCTTGAAAGGGTCCAAGGAAATCGCTGCCGAGCTGGGGCTCGGGAAATCCACCGTCGACAGCTATCTGACCGAGGCCGTTCGCCTGCTGGGCGCGCGCAATCGCCGCGACGCGGCCATCGCACTGGCCGATTTCGAGGCCCATGAAAATGACCAAGTTCCTGAAATAGAAGTAGAACCTACCCCGCATAAAATCATACCCGATTCTGCGGGGCTAGTTTCCGAACCGACGCCCATGCCACTTCCGATGGCACCGGATGGGAGTACGGTCGGCGGGGCGGTGCAGGGCGGCCATGTCCACGCATCGCCCCGCTTGTCTCTCCCGGTCCGGCGTCAGGGCCAGGCCCGCAACGACATGACCATGGCCGAAAGGCTGCTGTGGATCCCCACGATCGCCGTCGCGCTCGCCATCGGCTTCGGCATGCTGGCGACGGGACTCGATGTGATGACCCGGGTCATCGGGCGGCTGTCGCACCTTGGCTGACGGCAATGTGCCATGCCGCCGGGAGCGGGCATGGTCGAAATCGGGGGCAAGCGATGATGACCGAACATGAATCGGCACTTCAGGTGACCGAGCTGCTGTGGAAGCTGGAAAACGATCTCGACGCGGCCTTCGCGACGGCGGGCGCATTGGCGATGGCCCTGCCGCGGGCACGGGCCGAGGCGAAGCTGTCGGCGGTCGTCGGCCAGCACGCCTTCGAGATGCTGGGCCAGGCGATGATGGCGATCGGCCAGGCGCGCGGCCATACGGTGCAGAGCCACCGCATCCTCGAAAAGGTCGGCAAGACGATCGGCTTCGACGCCGACGAATATGGCGACAACCGGCCCAAGCCGCCCGAAGTCACCGGCACGGTGTCGCCGATGCCGCTGCGCGCCGCGGCCTGACCCGACAGGCACGGCGTGTCCGACCCATCATCCAGGCAGCGGGGCACGCCGTGACTCACGTCTATGTCTTCAACTTCCTGCAAGGGCTGGTCTGCCTCTATGCGCTGACGCTGGGGGGATGGCCCGAACGCACCACCGCCGTGATCCTGCTGTGCGCCTCGATCGCGACGGTGGTCCTGCCCTTCGATCCGTCGACCAGCTTTCACCGGGTCGAGGCGCTGGAGCTGGGCATCGACCTGGCGTTGATGATGGGGCTGACCGGCGTGGCGTTGCTGGCCAACCGGTTCTGGCCGCTATGGCTGGCCGCGTTCCACCTGCTGGCGGTGGGGATTCACGGGGTCAAGGGCTTCGACCCGGCGCTGATGCCGTGGATGTATGCGGCGGCGGGCGGCAAGCTGGCCTATCCCATGCTCGTCCTGCTGGGGATGGGGGTGCTGCGGCATCGCATCCGGCTGGCGCGCTATGGCACCGATCCCGACTGGACCCTGCCATGGCGGGGCGGCGAGCGGCATGGAGCCTGAATTTCGCCTGCTGCACTGGCCCGAGGCGGACCGCGCGAGCTTCCAGCATTTCGTAGAGGTCATGGCGGACGTGCAGACCCGTATCGCGGCCATTTCGGGGACGCCCGGCGGCGGTGTGCCGGTGCCGCGTGCGCCGCGCGTGCCGACCCCGCGGGAATGCGCGCGGATGATCCTGAGCCAGCGGATCGAGCTGCGCCGGATCGCGGGGCCCTGTGCCGACATGTTCGGCGATCCCGCCTGGGAGATCATCATCGCGCTGTTCGAGGCGGGCGAGCCGCTGCCCGACGAGGCGCTGCTGAACGCCATCGGCCTGCCGCCGGAGGGTCTGACCGGCCCCCGCTGGATCGCGCTGCTCGTCCAGCGCGGCTGGGTCGAGCGCCATGAGGATGGATTGACGCTGGGCGCGCCCGCCGAGGCGATGCTGACCCGGTATTTCGCAGGGTTCTGAGCGCGATCGGGCGGGGTGAAACTCCTGACGCGGCCAAGGGTTCAAGGGACACGGGCAAAGGCAAGGAGACGGACGAGATGGCCGAGGATAATGGCGGCGGCGCGGGTGCGATCGGTGGCGATATGGGCACCGGCGCCTTTGCCGATCGGGTGAAGGGCGCGGGCGAGGCGATGCAGGCGACCGGCCAGAAGATGGCCGAGGGCGGATCGCAGGTCACGCTCAAGATGCTGGAACAGGCCGAAACCAACACGCGCGAGGCTTTTGCCGCGATGCGCTCGGCGGCCTCGGCCAAGGATCTGGGCGACGTGATGCGCATCCAGACCGAGTTCCTGCGCGAACAGGGCAATCGCTCGATGGCGCAGGCGCGCGAGATCGGCGAACTGATCGTCCAGTTCGGTCGCGACGCCGTCGGCGCGGCGCGCGGGTCCGGCAGTTAAGGCCGATCGACAGTCAGCGATACCCTTCCTTCCCTCGCCCCTCGTTAGAGGGGAGAGGGTTGCGCAGACTTGGTCTTTGCGAAGCAAAGGCTTAGTCGGAGCTGGGTGAGGGGTGGGCGCTCGCTTGGCGAGCGCGCGAGCCTTTGGGCTCGCTCAATCCCTCACCCAAGCTGCGCTAGCGAGCAGGCTGGCAAGCTTCGCTAACCCTCTCCCCTGTCCAGGGGAGAGGAAAGAAGACGCAATCCTGACGGCGTCCCGCCCGGCGCGAGAACCGGCCGGGCGGGATCGCCTCAGCCGGTGGGGCTGACCGGCACCGGGCCGTTGGCCGTCGCCTCTAGCAGTGAGTCGCCGCCCAGCACCCGGTAGAGGGTGACGCGGTTGCTCGCCGCCGTCAGCTGGGTCGCGATCACCGTGCGCTGCGCCGAATAGAGCGAGCGCTGCGCATCCAGCGTGTTCAGGAAGGGCGTGATCCCGCCGCGATAGCTGGCTTCGGTCAGGCGATAGGTATCCGCCGCCGCCGTCAGGAAGCGGCGATTGGCACCCAGCTGATCGGCGATCGTCCCCTGCCGGGCCAGCGCATCGGCGGTTTCCTGGAACGCGGTCTGGATCGTCTTTTCATAGGTCGCCAGCGCGGCATCGCGCTGCGCCTCCGAATAGCGGACCCCGGCGACGCCCGCGCCCGCCTGGAAGATCGGATAGCTGACCGACGGCGCGACCGAATAGTTGAAGCTGCCGCCCGAGAAGAGCGAGGACAGCGCGGTGCTGGCAAAGCCGACCAGCCCGGTCAGCGAGATACGCGGGAACAGCGCCGCGCGCGCCGCGCCGATCTGGCCATTGGTCGCGCGCAGCTGATATTCGGCCTGCACCACATCGGGGCGGCGTAGCAGGATGCCCGAATCGAGTCCGGCGGGCAGGGTGGCGATGGTGGGGGCGGCCTCCTCGATCGATGCGGGGAGCAGGCCGGTCTCGATCGGCGCGCCGACCAGCAGTTGCAGCGCGTTGACGTCCTGCGCCACGGCGGTCTTCTGCTGCGCGAGATCGGCCTGCGCGGTGGCCAGCACCTGTTCGGCCTGCCGCAGGTCGGTGCGCGGCGCGATGCCGCCCTCCAGCCGGGCGCGGGTCAGCGTGACGCTGCGCTCGGCACTGGCGGCGGTCTGCTGCGCGATGGCGAGCAGGCTCTGGTCCGCGCCATAGTTCAGCCAGGCATCGGCGATGTCGCCGACCAGCGTCAGCCGGGTCGCCCGCGCCCCCGCCTCGGTCGCGAAATAGCGGTCGAGCGCCGCGCCGGTCAGCGACCGCACGCGGCCGAACAGGTCCAGCTCGAACGCGGTCGTGCCCAGATTGACCGACCAGGCGCTGCCATTGCCGCCCGAGCCGGTGACGATCGAGCCGCCGGTGCCCCCGGTTCCCACACCCGTCCCGGTTCCGCCGGTGCCGACACCGCCCGTGCCCGTGCCCGTGCCCGTTCCGCCGGTTCCGGTGCCTGTGCCGCCATTGCCGACCGCCTGGCCCGCCGCGCCGCCCGATCCGCGATCGGTATAGCTGTAGCGGCCGGTCGCATCGACCTGCGGCAACAGGCTGGCGCGCTGGATGCGATATTGCGCGCGTGTCGCGGCGATGTTGGCGGCCGCCACGCGCAGGTCGCGATTGTTCGCCAGCGCCTGCGCGATCAGCCGTTGCAGCCGCGCGTCGCGGAAGATGTCGCTGTAGCGCACGCTGGGCAGCGCCGCCTCCGACTGGCGGAGATAGGCATCGCCGACCGGCCATGAGGCTGGCACCGGCAAGGCGGGCTGGACATATTTGGGCGCCATCGAACAGCCCGACAGGGCGGTGGCGGCCAGCAGGATCGCGGGCAGGGGGGATGGAATACGCATCAGGCCTTCTCCGCGCCTTCGGTGGCGGCGGGACGATGCCCCGCGCCATGCTCGCTCGTCGGACGCCCACGCAGACGGGCCAGGCCGTTGCGCACCGACCGGCGGACCAGCACGAAGAAGAGCGGGATATAGAAGATCGCGAGCACGGTCGCCGTCAGCATGCCCCCGATCACCGCCGTGCCGATCGCGATCCGGCTGTTCGCGCCTGCGCCGGTCGAGATGGCGAGCGGCAGCACGCCGAAGATGAAGGCGAAGCTGGTCATCAGGATCGGCCGCAGGCGGATCTTGGCCGCCTCCAGCGCGGCGTCGATGATCCGCTTGCCCTGCTTCTCCGCCTGCTCGGCGAACTCGATCATCAGGATGGCGTTCTTGGCCGCCAGCCCCATCGTCGTCAGCAGGCCGATCTGGAGATAGACGTCGTTGGTCAGCCCGCGCAGCGTCACGAAGGCGACCGCGCCGATCAGGCCCAGCGGGATGACCAGCAGCACCGCGAACGGGATCGACCAGCTTTCATAGAGCGCCGCCAGGCACAGGAAGACGACCAGGATCGACAGCCCGTACAGGATTGGCGCCTGCCCGCCCGACAGCCGTTCCTGATAGGACAGCCCCGCCCAGGCGACCGAGGTGCCGGGGATGTCCGCCGCCAGTTCGGTCATCCGCTGCATCGCGTCGCCCGAACTGTAGCCCGGCGCGGCCGATCCCTGGAATTCATAGGAAGGGATGCCGTTGAACCGCGACAGGGTGGTCGGCGCCACGCCCCAGTTGATCGTCGAGAAGGAGGAGAAGGGCGCCATCTGCCCGCTCGACCCGCGGACGAACCATTGCTTCAGGTCCTCGGGCTCGGCGCGGTACGGCGCGTCGCCCTGGACATAGACGCGCTTCACGCGGCCCCGGTCGATGAAGTCGTTGACATATTGTCCGCCCCAGGCGGTCGACAGCGTGCTGTTCACCTGCTGCTGCGACAGGCCGAGCGCGGACAGCTTCTGCTGGTCCAGGTCGACGCGCAGCGTGGCGATGTCGGGCAGCTCGGTCAGGCGGACCGAGGCCAGCTTGGGATCGGCATTGGCCTTGGCGAGCAGTTCGTCGCGCACCGCCTCGAACTTCTCCAGCGGCATGCCGGAGGTGTTCTGCAACTCCATGGTGAAGCCGTCCGACTGGCCCAGGCCGCGCACGGCGGGGGGGACCAGCGCGAAGACCTGTGCGTCGCGCAAGCCCCGGAACGCGGCGGAGGCGCGGCCGGTGATCGCATCGGCGCTGTTTTCCTTGCCCTTGCGATCGGCCCAGTCGACGAAGTTGATGAAGCCCTGGCCGGTATTCTGGCCGCTGGTGCCGCCACCGCCGCCGCCCGCGACCGAGAACAACACCTGGACGTTCTTGCCCTCATGCTGCGCGAAATATTGCTCGACGCGGCGCTGGATCTCCATGGTGCGGTTCTGCGTCGCACCGGCGGGCAGGCGGAACTGGACGATGGCCGCGCCCTGGTCCTCGGTCGGCAGGAAGCCGGTGGGCAGGCGCAGGAACAGGATCGCCAGCAGCGCGACGACGCCGACATAGATCAGCAGGAACAGCCATTTGCGGTCGACCACGGTGCGCACGGCCGAAACATATTTCTCGACCGTCCAGTCGAAGCGGCGGTTGAACCCGTCCTTCGCGCGCTGGAGCCCATGCGCCACGCGCGGGAATTTGCGGTCGAGCCAGGCACCGTCCTCGCCCTCCTTCGCCTTCTGCTTGAGCAGCGTCGCGGTCAGCGCGGGCGACAGGATGATCGCGACCGCCACCGACAGGATCATCGCCGAGACGATGGTGATCGAGAACTGGCGATAGATGACGCCGGTCGACCCGCCGAAGAACGCCATCGGCAGGAACACCGCCGACAGGACCAGCGCGATCGCGACCAGCGCGACGGTGATCTCGCGCATCGACTCGATCGTCGCCTCGCGCGGGGTCATGTCGGGATTTTCCTCGAGCAGACGCTCGACATTCTCCACGACCACGATCGCGTCGTCGACCAGCAGGCCGATCGCCAGCACCAGCCCGAACAGGGTCAGCGTGTTGATCGAGAAGCCCGCCATGTAGAAGATGGCGAAGGTGCCCAGCAGCACCACCGGCACCGCGATCGTCGGGACCAGGGTCGCGCGCCAGCTTTGCAGGAAGACGAACATGACGATGACGACGAGGATGATCGCCTCGATCAGCGTCTTGACCACCTCGTCGATCGACAGCTTGATGAAGGCGGTGGTGTCGTTGGCATAGGCGACCTTCAGGCCCGGCGGAAAGCCCTTGGCGACGCGGGTGATCTCGGCCTTGACCAGCTCGGCGGTCTTCAGCGCGTCGGCGCCCGGCGCCATCAGCACGGCGATACCGGCACCCGGATGCTGGTTGATCCGGCTGACCGCGGCATAGCTTTCCGCGCCCAGCTCGATCCGCGCCACGTCGGACAGCTTGACGGTCGCGCCGTTGTTCAGCGTCTTGACGATGATCTCGCGGAACTGCTCGGGCGTCTGGAGCCGCGACTGCGACGTCACGGTGGCGTTGAGCATCTGGGTCGAGGCGGACGGCGTGCCGCCGACCTCGCCCGCTGCGACTTCGGTATTCTGGTTCTGGATCGCGGTCGTCACGTCCGAGGGCATCAACTGGTACGAGGCCAGCTTTTCCGGATTCAGCCAGATGCGCATCGCATATTGCGATCCGAACACGTTGGTGTCGCCGACGCCCTGGATACGGCCCAGCGGGTCCTGGAGATTGGAGACGAGATAGTCGGAGACGTCCTGGTTCGTCATCCGGTTCGTCTCGTCATAGACGCCCGCGATCAACAGGAAGTCGGGATTCGACTTGCGGACGACCAGCCCCTGTTGCTGCACCTGTTGCGGCAGGCGCGCGACCGCCTGCTGGACCTGGTTCTGGACCTGGACCTGCGCGATGTCGGGGTCGGTGCCCTTGGCGAAGGTGGCGGTGATCGACACCGAGCCGCGGCTGGACGAGGAGGATTGGAAATAGAGCAGCCCGTCGATGCCGGTCAGCTGCTGTTCGATGACCTGGGTGACCGAGTTTTGCAGCGTCTGCGCCGAGGCGCCGGGGAAGGTGGCGCGGATCGACACCTGGGGCGGGGCGACGTCGGGATATTGCGCGATGGGCAGGCCCATGATCGCGCCGACGCCCGCCAGCATGACGATGATGGCAAGGACCCAGGCGAAGATGGGACGATCGATGAAGACGCGGCTGAGCATGGTCCGGTCAGCCCGCCTTGCCCTTGGCGGCCTGCATCTTCTTCATCTGTTCGGGCGAGGGGGGCTGGACCTTTTGCGGGCTGTTGGCGGGCACCGCGCGCACGCTCTGGCCGTCGCGCAGGTTGGACAGGCCCTGGGTGATGATGCGGTCGCCCGGCTTCAATCCGTCGGTGACCACCCAGAAGCTGCCCTGCGTGCGTTCGGCCTTCACCGTCTTCTGCTGCACCTTGTCGTTCGGTCCGACGACGAACAGCGTCGCATTGCCCTTCGCGTCGCGCGATACCGCCTGCTGGGGGACCAGATAGGCGCTGGTGTCGATCGCCTGCGCGAACCGCGCGCGGACGAACATGCCGGGCAGCAGCAGCCCCTGCGGATTGGGAAAGCGCGCGCGCAGCGTCACGGTGCCGGTCTGCGGATCGACCACCGCCTCGGCGAACTCGACCGTGCCGACCTGTCCGTAATCGGTGCCGTCCTCCAGCCGCAGCCGGACCTGCGCGCTGGCGGGGATCAGGCCGTCGCGCGCCGACAGGCTGCGCCGCAGCGACAACAGGTCGCTCGCCGATTGCTGGATATCGACGAAGATCGGGTCGAGCCGCTGGATTTGCGCCAGCGGATCGGTCTGGTTCGAGCTGACCAGCGCGCCGACGGTGAACAGCGAGCGGCCGATCCGCCCGCTGATCGGCGCGGGGACGGTGGTGAATTGCAGGTTCACCCGCGCCGTCTCCAGCGCGGCGCGGGTCTGCGCGACCTGGGCCGCGGCCTGGCGGGCGCTGGCCTGGGCGTTGGTATAGTCCTGCTTCGAGATCGCCTCGATCTGCGCCAGCGGGCGATAGCGTTCGGCCTGGATCCGGGTCGCCTCGGCATTGGCCTGCGCGCTTTGCAGGTTCGCGGCGGCCTGGTTGGCGGCGGCGCGATAGAGGCGCGGATCGATCTCGTAGAGCGGCTGGCCGCGCTTGACGAGCGCGCCCTCGGTGAACAGGCGGCGGCGGATGATGCCGGTCACCTGCGGCCGGACGTCGGAGCTTTCAAAGGCGCTGGTCCGCGCGGCCAGTTCGGTCACGATCGGGGCGTTGGTCGGCTGCACGGTCACGAAGCCGACGGTCGGCGTCGCCTGCGCGCCATTGCGTCCCTTGGCGGCGCCACCCGCTTCCTTCCCGCCGCATCCCGACAGCGTCAGCAGTGCGACGGCCATGGCCGTACCGGCGAGCATGCCGTGCCCGCGAAAACCTGCAAAGTTCAATTCGTCCACCTGCCTGAAAAGTCCGGCCGCGCGCCCGGCATGCGCGAAAATGCGCGACCGGGACGAAACGTTGCTGAGCGCCAACAAATTGCACGCGGCGGGTCCGAAAAGGCAAGTGATGATGGCCTAATCCTCCTGCCTTAATTGTCGCAAATTGTCGCGCTGCGGCAAAACCGCACCGGGTGGGGAGCCTTTGCGTTTCTCAAGCATTTTCAAACGACATGACCGATCGCGATGCCGATAAGCGCCTGGCCGCTGCCGCAGCGGTCGATGAGGTTTGCGACAACATGCTCGTCGGACTGGGAACGGGATCGACGGCCGCCCATGCCATCGCCGCGCTGGCCGCCCGAAAGCTGAGGATCGACGCCGTCGCTACCTCCGAGGCGAGCGCAGCGCTGGCGACGTCGCTGGGGATTCGGGTGCGCGATTTCGCCACGGTATCGCGCGTCGACCTGGCGATCGACGGGGCGGATGCGATCGATGCGCGGCTGCGCGCGGTCAAGGGCGCGGGCGGCGCGATGCTGCGCGAGAAGGTCGTGGCGGCGTCCGCTGGCCGGATGATCGTGATCGCCGACGGGTCGAAACGCGTGGCATGTCTGGGCGGCGCGCCGCTGCCGGTCGAGATACTGCCCTTCGCGGCGGCCTTTGCGACGTCGCGACTGGCGCAGCTGTTCGTCCGCTGTGTCGAGCGACAGGATTACCGGACCGACAATGGCAATATCGTCATCGACGGCCATGGCTGGGACGATGCGGCCCCGCATGCGCTGGCGGACGCGCTGATGGCGATCCCCGGCGTCGTCGGGCATGGCCTGTTCCTCAGCGAAATCGATGCCGCCTATATTGCCGACGACGGAATCGTTACCCGGCTGGAACGGGGGCGGAACCCGCGCTAAGGCCGGTGACGCATGGCAACCAGGATCGTTCGCGCCCGCGTGCGGTCACATATACGAAGGATGAGGCCAGATTCCATGACCGATGCCACCACCAACGCCGTGGCCGACACCCATCTGCATGAAGATGGGTCGATCGAGCGCCTGACCATCGACACGATCCGTACCCTGTCGATGGACGCGGTGCAGCAGGCCAATTCGGGCCACCCCGGCACGCCGATGGCGCTGGCCCCGGTCGGACATACCATCTGGTCCAAATTCCTGCGCTATGACCCCGCCCATGCTGACTGGCCCAATCGCGACCGTTTCGTGCTGTCGGTCGGCCATGCCTCGATGCTGCTCTACTCGCTGATCCACCTCGCGGGGATCGAGGAGATCGACGCGGACGGGAACAAGTCGGGCAAGCCCGCGCTGAGCCTGGAGGACCTGAAGGGCTTCCGTCAGCTCAACTCGAAGACGCCGGGCCATCCCGAATATCGCCACACCACCGGCGTCGAGACCACGACCGGCCCGCTGGGCGCGGGCTGCGGCAATTCGGTCGGCATGGCGATCGCCGAGCGCTGGCTGGCCGCGCATTTCAACCGCGAGGGTTTCCCCGTCTTCGACCATGACGTCTATGTCGTGTGCGGCGACGGCGACATGATGGAGGGCGTGGCGTCCGAGGCGGCCTCGACCGCCGGGCATCTCAAGCTGTCCAACCTGTGCTGGATCTACGATTCGAACCAGATCTCGATCGAGGGCGGCACCGACATCGCGTTCAACGAGGATGTGGGCAAGCGGTTCGAGGCCTATGGCTGGAACGTGCTGCACGTCGACGACGCGAACGACGTCGCCGCGCTGACCGCCGCGCTCGACACCTTCAAGGCGACCGAGGACAAGCCGACCTTCATCGTCGTGAAGTCGGTCATCGGCTATGGCAGCCCCAAGGCGGGCAGCGAGAAGGCGCATGGCGAGCCGCTGGGCGAGGATGCGATCCGCGCGACCAAGAAGGCCTATGGCTGGCCCGAGGACGCCAAGTTCCTGGTCCCCGATGGCGTGCGCGAAGCCTTCCAGGGCGCGATCGAGGCGCGCGGCAAGCCGCTGCGCGACGAATGGGTCGCGATGACCGATCGCTACCGCGCCGCATATCCCGAACTCGCCGCCGAACTCGACGCGATGCTCGCCGACAAGCTCCCCGAGGGCTGGGACAGCGACATCCCGGTGTTCGAGGCGGATGCCAAGGGCGTCGCCAGCCGCGACTCGGGTGGCAAGGTGCAGAACGCCATCGCTGCCAAGGTGCCGTGGCTGATCGGCGGCTCGGCCGACCTCGCGCCCTCGACCAAGACGCTGATCAAGGACGGCGGCTCGTTCCAGCCGGGCAGCTATGAGGGGCGCAATTTCCACTTCGGCGTGCGCGAGCATTCGATGGGCGCGATCGTCGACGGCATGGCGCTGTCGCACCTGCGCTCCTATGGCGCGACCTTCCTGGTCTTCTCCGACTATATGCGCGCGCCGATTCGCCTCGCCGCGATCATGGAGATCGGCGCGGTGTTCGTCTTCACGCACGACTCGATCGGCGTGGGGGAGGACGGCCCGACCCACCAGCCGATCGAGCATCTGGCGACGCTGCGCGCGATCCCCGGCCTCGACACCATCCGCCCCGGCGATGCGAACGAGGTCGCCGAGGCGTGGCGCTGCGCCGTCGAATCCGCCAGCCACCCGACCGCGCTGATCTTCTCGCGCCAGGCGCTGCCGACGCTCGATCGCGGTAAGTACGCGCCTGCCTCGGGCGTGAAGAAGGGCGGCTATGTCCTTGCGGATTGCGACGGCACACCCGACATCATCCTCATCGCAACGGGGTCGGAACTGTCGCTGGTGACGGACGCCTATGAGACGCTGAAGGCCGATGGCATCAAGGCGCGCGTCGTCTCGCTGCCCAGCTGGTATCGTTTCGAGCTGCAGGATGCGGCGTACAAGGAAAGCGTCCTGCCGAAGGGCGTGACCAAGCGTCTGGCGGTCGAGCAGGCCGGGTCGATCGGCTGGGACCGCTATGTCGGGTTCGAGGGTCGCACGATTACCATGTCGACCTTCGGCGCATCGGCGCCGCTCGCCAAGTTGCAGGACAAGTATGGCTTCACCCACGACAATGTCGTGAAGGTGGCCCGCGAAATGCTGGAGACCAAGTGATGAGCAAGCTGTCGGAACTGGGCGCCAAGGGCTGCGCCCCCTGGCTCGATTTCGTCGATCGCAAGTTCCTCGAGGCGAAGGGCTTGGAAAAGCTCGTCGCCGAGGACGGGCTGACCGGCGTCACCTCCAACCCGTCGATCTTCGAGAAGGCGATGGGGCATGGCGACGCCTATGACGGCACGCTGGCGGCGTTCGACAAGGAGAACCCCGGCGCGGCGACCATCGACCGTTACGAGCATCTGGCGATCCAGGACATCAAGGCGGCGGCGGAAACGCTGAAGCCCGTCTATGACCGTCTCGACGCCAAGGACGGCTATGTCAGCCTGGAAGTGTCGCCCTATATCGCCGACGACACCGATGCGACCATCGCCGAGGCCGAGAAGCTGTGGCACGCGGTCGATCGCCCGAACCTGATGATCAAGATTCCCGGCACTGATGCGGGCGCGCCCGCCATCTCGGCGACCATCGCCAAGGGGATCAACGTCAACGTCACGCTGCTCTTCTCGCAGGCCGCCTATATCAAGGTGGCGGAGGCCTATGCGGCCGGGCTGGAAGAGCGGGTCAAGGCAGGGCAGCCGATCGACCGGATCGCCAGCGTCGCCAGCTTCTTCATCAGCCGCATCGACTCGGCGATCGACAAGAAGATCGACGAGCGGGTCGCCGCCGGTGATGCCGAAGCCGAGGCGCTGAAGGCCGTGCGCGGCAAGGTCGCCATCGCCAATGCCAAGCTGGCCTATCAGTGGTATCTGGACTTCCTGAAGTCCGACCGATGGCAGGCGCTGGCCGCCAAGGGTGCGCAGCCGCAGCGGCTGCTCTGGGCGTCGACGGGCACCAAGGACCCGTCCTTCCCCGACACACTCTATATCGACACGCTGATCGGGCCGGACACGGTCAACACCATGCCGCCCAAGACCATGGACGCCTTCCGCGACCATGGCACGGTGGCCGAGACGCTGACCGCCGATATCGACGAGGCCAAGCATGTTCTGGCCGAGGCCGAACGGCTGGGCCTGGACCTGGACGGCGTGACCGGCACGCTGGTCGCGGAGGGGGTGGCCTCCTTCGTCAAGGCGTTCGACGATCTGCTCGGCGCGATCGGGCAGAAGCAGCCCGCGACGGCCTGATCCGACAGGCCCCCTTCCCAGGACGGGAAGGGGGCCTTTCACTTTCTAACGACATCGAGAACATAATGGAGTTCCGCATGAAGATCGGTCTGGTCGGCCTTGGCCGCATGGGTGGCAATATCGCACGCCGCCTGATGCAGGCTGGGCATCAGGTGGTGGCCTGGGATCGCAGCGAAGAGGCGGTGCAGACGCTCGCCAAGGACGGCGCCGAGGCGGCCACGGGGCTGGAGGACATGGCCACCAAGCTCGCCGACAAGGCGATCTGGTGGGTGATGCTGCCCGCAGGCGGCCCGACCGAGGACACGATCGCGGAGATCGCCAAGCTGGCCAAGGACGGTGACGTCGTGATCGACGGCGGCAACAGCTTCTACAAGGACGACATTCGCCGCGCCAAGTCGCTGGCCGAACAGGGCATCCATTATGTCGATGTCGGCACCTCGGGCGGCGTCTGGGGGCTGGAGCGCGGCTATTGCATGATGATCGGCGGCGACAAGGAAACGGTCGACCATCTCGACCCGATCTTCGACGCGCTGGCGCCGGGGCTGGGCGATATCGTCCGCACGCCGGGCCGCATCGCCGAAAAGGTCGATCAGCGCGCCGAGAAGGGCTATATCCATGCGGGTCCCGCCGGTGCCGGTCACTTCGTCAAGATGATCCACAACGGCATCGAATATGGGCTGATGCAGGCCTATGCCGAGGGCTTCGACATTCTGAAGTCGAAGAACAGCGACAAGCTGCCCGAGGATGAGCGTTTCGACCTGAACCTGACCGACATCGCCGAAGTGTGGCGTCGCGGCAGCGTGATCTCGTCCTGGCTGCTCGACCTGACCGCGATCGCGCTGGCCAAGGACGAGATGCTCGAGCAGTTCTCGGGCCATGTCGCCGATTCGGGCGAGGGCCAGTGGACGATCGACGCCGCGATGGAGGAGAAGGTCCCGGCCAACGTCCTGACCGCCTCGCTCTTCGCGCGCTATCGCAGCCGGGTCGATCATACCTATGGCGACAAGGTGCTGTCGGCGATGCGCTTCGGCTTTGGTGGCCATACCGAAATCCCGCAATGAGCGGGCCGATCCGGCTTGTCGTGTCGGATGTCGACGGCACGCTCGTCGACCCCGACAAGAAGCTGCGCGCCGCCACCATCGCCGCCGTCAAGCGGCTGGAGGCGGCGGGGGTCGGCTTCACCATCATCAGCGCCCGGCCCCGGTCGGGGCTGGGATGGCTGGCCGACGAGCTGGCGATCGATGCGCCGATCGGCGCGTTCAACGGCGGGACGGTGTTCCGCCGCGACGGCCGCGTCGATGCGCAGTTCCGGGTGCCGGTCGCGGTCGTGAACGACGTGCTGGCGATGGCGGCGGACAATCCCGTCGCCATCTGGATCTTCGCCGATGATCGCTGGTACGCCAGCAGCGATGAAGGCACCCATGTCGAGCATGAGCGAAAGGCGTCGGCACAGGAGCCGGTGATCACGCAGGACTTTGCCGCGCTGGTCGACAAGGTCGACAAGATCACTTTGGTCAGCGACGACGCCGATCTGCTGCGCGGCCTGCACGAAAAGGCGAATGCCGCGCACGGGGCCGAGGCGACCATTGCCCAGTCGCAAACCTATTATCTCGACGTGACGGCGCTGGCCGCGAACAAGGGCGACGGCGTGGCGACACTCGCCAAGGCCTTTGGAGTTCCCCTCGAACAGGTCGCAGTATTGGGCGATCAGGCCAATGATCTTCCCATGTTGACACGCGCCGGGTTGCCGATCGTGATGGCCAATGCGCCGGACGCTGTTAAGGAACAGATATCGGTACACACCCGTTCCAACGCGGACGACGGCGTGGCCTATGCCATCGATACCTTCATCATGCCCAGAATTGGAGTGTCTTCATGAAGCAACTGGTTGCGTTCGACCTCGACGGTACGCTGGCCGAAAGCAAACAGCCCCTGGGCGAGCCGATGGGGGAGGCGCTGGCCGACCTGCTCGACGTCGCGCATGTCGCGGTGATCTCGGGCGGGGACTGGCCGCAGTTCGACAAGCAGGTGGCGAGCCGCCTGCCCGAGCGCGCCGACCGCACCAAGCTGTGGCTGATGCCGACCACGGGCACCAAGCTCTATACCTATCAGGACGGCGGCTGGACCCCGGTCTATGCCGAGCTGTTCGACGATGCGACCAAGGCGAAGATCCTGGAGGCGTTCGACGCCTCGCTGGAGGCGACCGGCTTCGTGCCCGAGCAGACCTGGGGCGAGCGGATCGAGGATCGCGGCAGCCAGATCACCTTCTCGGCGCTCGGCCAGCAGGCGCCGATCGACGCCAAGGAACATTGGGACCCCAAGTTCGAAAAGCGCAAGGTCATCCAGGCCGATCTGAAGCAGCGCCTGCCCGGCCTGTCGATCAACATGGGCGGGGCGACCTCGATCGACATCACCCGTGAGGGTGTCGACAAGGCCTATGGCCTCAAGAAGCTGCGCGACGCCAGCGGGATTCCGCTCGATACGATGATGTTCATCGGCGACGCGATCTTCCCCGGCGGCAACGACTATCCGGCCAAGGAACTGGGCCTCGATACGGTCCGCGTGCGCGACCCCGAAGAGACGCTGGCGGTGATCGCGGGGATCGTCGCCTGTCTGAAGTAAGCACGACCGCGTCGGAGGCGCTGCGCGCGCGCACCGCCTCCGCGCATGATGCGGTCGATACGGCTTATGGCGCGTATCAGCTGGACGACCGGGATAGCTACGCAGCCTTTCTGATGGCCCATGCCCGTGCCTTGCCGGCGGTCGAGGCGTGGTTGCAGGGGCAGGATGTGGCGTTCCCATGGCGGTCGCGGCGCGAGGCGCTGGCGGCGGACCTCGCAGCGCTCGGGCGCGAGATGCCCGAGCCGCTGCCATTCGATCTGCCCGACGACGAGGCGACCCGCTGGGGCGCGCTTTATGTCACCGAGGGCTCAAGGCTGGGCGGCGTGATGCTGGCCCGGCAGGTGGGGGAGGACTTCCCTCGCGCCTATCTCGAATCGGGGTTCGGTTCGGGCGAGTGGCGGGCCTTTCGGCATGCCCTGGACAATGCGGCGGTGGACCCCGCGTGGATCGACCGCGCCGTGGCCGCAGCGGAGCAGGTGTTCGGTCTGTATCGACGGGCGGCATAAGGGGCTACCGTCGGGGCGTTCCCTTCGCTCCTGCTCGATCCCTCACCTCCGTTCAGCCTGAGCGAAGTCGAAGGCCACGCCCCTCCCATCGCCTCATTCTGCTTGGCGGGGTGGATTCCCTTGGCCTTCGACTTCGCTCAGGCTGAACGGGGGGCATTATTGCCCCCCTCAATCCGCGATCGGGGCGATCACGATGGCGCGCAGGCCCGGCTGGTTGTCGGCATATTCGATCGTGCCCGACAGCCGCTGCATCATCGCCGTCATCATCCGGCTGCCGAAGCCGCGCCCGTCATCGTCGCCATGGCTGCGTCCGCGCCCTTCGTCCGCGACGACCAGGCGCAGGCGGTTGCCATATTGCTCCAGCGTGATCGTCACCGGCCCCGCCGCGCCGCCATAGGCATATTTGGTCGCGTTGATGATCAGCTCGGTCGTCACCAGCCCCAGATTGACCGCCCGGTCGGTCGGCATCAGCGCGGGCGCCAGGTCGAGACGCATCATGGAGGCCCATTCCGCCCCCAGCGACTGTTTCATGTCGCCGACCAGTTCCTCCAGATAGCGCGCCAGATCGACCGTCTGGATCTGGTCGTCGCGGTACAGCCTGCGGTGGACGAGTGCGACCGCCGACAGCCGGGCCTGCGCCTCGGTCAGTTGCTCGCGGACCTGCGGATCGCTGGTCGACCGCGCCTGGAGCGCCAGGAAGGACGAGACGAGCTGAAGGCTGTTCTGGACGCGGTGGTCCACCTCCTTCATCAGTACGTCCTTCTGGAGCAGGAGCGCGTCCTTGTCGTCCATCGTCCGCTGGAGCGCGGCGTTCAGCCCGCGCAGCCGGTTGCTCTGGAAGGCATCGTGCAGCGCCCGGCGCAGGCGATGCGCCGCCTCCATCTCCTCCAGCGTCCAGCGGCGGGAACGGCCGCACACCGTCTCGCTCCAGCTGGCGAAGGAGGCGCGCGGGGTCAGCGTCTCGTCGGGCGACAGGCCGACCGACTTATGCGGATTGCCCGCCCATTCGATCTCCTCGACCTGTTCGGGACGGAACCACAACAGGGTCACGCCACCATCGACCAGCGGCAGCACCAGCATCCCGCTGGCCGTCGCGGCGAGCGCCTTGGCGTCGGGCGACACGCTGCCCAGCTCATGCGTCGCATAGAGCTCGCCGCCGGTGCGCGCGGTCGCCCAGAGCGCCAGCTCGATCATCGCCAGCGACGGCGGGCAGACGCCATGGCACTGCACCTTGCCGCCCTCGACCATGGCGAAGCCGGTCGCGCCCAGCATCGCCATCAGTTCGGGCATCATCCGCGCGACGGCGGTCGAAATCTCGCCCAATCCGGTGATGCGCGGCAGGATCGCATCCTCGTCCGCGCGCAGCCGCAGCCGCTCACGATAAAGCTCGGCCTCTTCCCGCGCGCGAATCTGGCGCGCCAGTCCACCCGCCAGCGCGGCGGCCGCGGCGCGCAGCTCGCAGGACAGGCGACGCGGGCTGTGATGGTGGCAGGCGATCATCCCCCATAACAGCCCGTCCTTGACGATCGAGATCGAGGCGGAGGCCGCGACCCCCATATTCCTCAGATAGCGGACATGGATGGGCGACACGCTGCGCAGGCCGACATCGCTGAGGTCCACCGTCTCGAACCCGGCGGGGCGCAGCGGCGCGGGGACATAATCCACATCGGGGATGCTGCGCGTCCGGTTGCGGATATACAGCGCACGCGCCTGTTTGGGGATGTCCGAGGCGGGGAAATGATGGTTCAGGAAGGAATGAAGCTCGGGCGTGCGGGACTCCGCCACGACCTGCCCCGAATCCTCGTCCATGAAGCGATAGAGCATGACCCGGTCGAACCCGGTCAGCGTGCGAAAAAGCGCCGCCGCCCGCTCGTAGAGCATCGGCAGGTCACCAGCCCGCTCGAAACTGGTCGCCGCCGCGTCCAGCCAGTTCAGCGGACTGCCGCCGCCCCAGGGGGTGTCGGCGATCCCCGGCTCCAGTTCGACCAGCAGCAGATGGTCCGGCGTGCGGTGGACGACCGCGGTGAAGATCTCGGAAAGGCCATGGACCGGGCGCACCGCCGACACCGATCCCATGACGGAGGGCATCGCGCCGACGATCTGCGCCACCTCGTCCCCGACCAGCGCGGCGATCGACTGGCCGAGCCAGTCGGGCGCCAGCCGCTCCTCGATCGCACCGGCTCCGGCGACGACGCAGAGCGTATCGGCCGCCACGACCAGCAATAGGCCGTGGGGTTGGATGGCGCCTGGAATGTGAATGGGTTCCCGATCGCAAGCCGTGATATCCTGGCCAGGGTCGGTTGCGATGGTACGGGTGGCCATCAGGGTCGGGCTTTCCTCTCTTCCCTGCCACATGCCGGGTTACTGACCCCTTTGCAAATGGTCGAGCAAGACAATCGATCCCTTATCGCGACACCTAATCTCGTTTTGGAACAATCATTGCGCGGTCGGGTAATATCCGGTTAAAGCCACGCAACGGACATCAGATCCGCTGGAGAGGACATGATCGACGATTTCGACTTCGCGCTCGGCGAGAGCGCGGACATGATTCGTGAGGCGACGCGCCGCTTCGCCACCGACCGGATCGCCCCGCTGGCCGCGCGCATGGACGCGGAGGACTGGTTCCCGCGCGACATCTGGCCCGAAATGGGTGCGCTGGGTCTGCACGGCATCACCGTCGACGAAGCCGATGGCGGGCTGGGTCTGGGCTATCTGGAGCATGTCGTTGCGATCGAGGAAGTGTCGCGCGCCTCGGCATCGCTGGGCCTGTCCTATGGCGCGCATTCCAATCTGTGCGTCAACCAGATCCGCCGCTGGGGCAGCCCCGAGCAGAAGGCGAAATACCTGCCCGGCCTGATCTCGGGCGAGCATGTCGGCAGCCTGGCCATGTCCGAAGTGTCGGCCGGGTCGGACGTCGTCTCGATGAAGCTGCGGGCCGTGAAGGTGGATGGCGGCTGGGTGCTGAACGGCACCAAATTCTGGATCACCAACGCGCCCTATGCCGACACTTTGGTCGTCTATGCCAAGACGGGCGAGGGCAGCCGGGGGATCACCGCCTTCCTGATCGAGAAGGCCATGCCCGGCTTCGCGATCGGGCAGAAGATCAACAAGATGGGCATGCGCGGCAGCCCGACCGCCGAGCTGGTCTTCAGCGACTGTTTCGTGTCGGACGCGCAGGTGATGGGGCCGGTGAATGGCGGCGTCGGCGTGCTGATGAGCGGGCTCGACTATGAACGCGCGGTGCTGGCAGGGATTCAGCTGGGCATCATGCAGGCATGCCTCGACGTCGTGGTGCCCTATGTCCGCGAGCGGCGGCAGTTCGGCCGTGCGATCGGCGAGTTCCAGCTGATCCAGGCCAAGGTCGCCGACATGTATGTCGCGCTCAATTCGGCGCGGGCCTATGTCTATGCGGTGGCGCGGAGTTGCGATGCCGGACGGACGACGCGGTTCGACGCGGCGGGCGCGATCCTGCTCGCCAGCGAAAATGCCGTGAAGGTCTCGTTGGAAGCGATCCAGGCGCTGGGCGGTGCAGGCTATACCAAGGACTGGCCGGTCGAACGCTTCGCGCGCGATGCCAAGCTGCTCGACATCGGGGCGGGGACCAACGAAATTCGCCGGATGCTGATCGGCCGCGAACTGATCGGCAAGCTCGAAAAGGTGGCGCAATGACGGCCGACGCATTCCTCCCCAAGCTTGCTTGGGGAGGGGGACCGCGCTCGCAGAGCGTGGTGGAGGGGCAAGCCCCTCGCCCCTCCACCACCGCTTCGCGGCGGTCCCCCTCCCCATCGAAGATGGAGAGGATGTGATGGGGGCTATTCTTTCCACACGGGTCGCCCGTGACGATGCGGCGTTCCGCGCCAACGCCGACCATAACCGCGCGCTGGCCGAACGGCTCCGTGCCGATGTGGCCAAGGCCGCCCTTGGCGGAAGTGAAACCGCCCGCGAACGCCATATCGCGCGCGGCAAGCTGCTGCCCCGCGACCGGGTGGAGCAACTGCTCGACGCGGGCGCGCCCTTCCTGGAAATCGGCCAGCTCGCCGCCAACGGCCTGTACGAAGACGCGGTGCCCGGCGCAGGCGTGATCGCCGGCATCGGCCGGGTCCATGGCCGCCAGATGATGATCGTCGCCAATGACGCGACGGTGAAGGGCGGCACCTATTACCCGATGACCGTCAAGAAGCATCTCCGCGCGCAGGAGATCGCGCTCGAGAACCGGCTGCCGTGCATCTATCTGGTCGACAGCGGCGGCGCGAACCTGCCGCACCAGGCCGAGGTGTTTGCCGACCGCGATCATTTCGGCCGCATATTTTTCAACCAGGCGCAGATGTCGGCGGCGGGCATCCCCCAGATCGCCTGCGTCATGGGGAGTTGCACGGCGGGCGGCGCCTATGTCCCGGCCATGTCGGACGAAACCGTGATCGTGCGCGGGCAGGGGACGATCTTCCTGGCGGGCCCTCCGCTGGTGAAGGCGGCGACGGGTGAGGTCATCTCGGCCGAGGAACTGGGCGGCGCGGACACCCATGGCCGCAAGTCGGGCGTGGTCGACCATGTCGCGCAGGATGACGACCATGCCCTGTCGATCGTCCGCGACATCGTCGCGACGCTGCCGCCGCCGATGCTGCCGGAGGTCAACCTCGCCGATGCCGACGAACCGCTTTATCCTTCCGAGGAGCTGTACGGCCTGATCCCCCAGGACGTGCGGGCGCCCTATGACGTGCACGAGGTCATCGCCCGGCTGGTCGACGGATCGCGCTTCCACGAGTTCAAGGCGCTGTATGGCGCGAGCCTGGTCTGCGGCTTCGCCCACATCCATGGCAAGCCGGTCGCCATCCTGGCGAATAACGGCGTGCTGTTCTCCGAGAGTGCGCAGAAGGGCGCCCATTTCATCGAGCTGGCCTGCCAGCGGCGTATTCCCTTGCTGTTCCTCCAGAATATCTCCGGCTTCATGGTCGGCGGTCGTTACGAGGCGGAAGGAATCGCCAAGCATGGCGCCAAGCTGGTGACGGCGGTGGCGACCGCGCAGGTGCCCAAGATCACCGTGCTGATCGGCGGCAGCTTCGGCGCGGGGAATTACGGCATGTGCGGGCGGGCCTATTCCCCGCGCTTCCTGTTCACCTGGCCCAATGCGCGGATCAGCGTGATGGGCGGCGAACAGGCGGCGAGCGTGCTGGCGACGGTCCACCGCGATGCCGACAGCTGGACGCCGGACGAGGCGGAGGCGTTCAAGGCCCCGATCCGCCAGCGTTACGAGGACGAAGGCAATCCCTGGTACGCGACCGCGCGGCTGTGGGATGACGGGATCATCGATCCGGCGCAGACGCGCGATGTGCTGGGACTGGCGCTGGAGGCGTGCCTGAACGCGCCGATCGCGGAGGCGCCCCGCTTCGGGGTGTTCCGGATGTGATGGGGCGGGGATGCCCCTCCACCACCGCTCCGCGGCGGTCCCCCTCCCCATCGGAGATGGGGAGGATTGCAGATGACGCCCTATTCCTCCCCAAGTTCCACTTGGGGAGGGGGACCGTCCGAAGGACGGTGGAGGGGCAAGCGATCGCGAGCCTGCACAACGATATAACGAACGACATGATCCAGATCGCGAAGCACGTCACGCGCCGCGATCCGCAGAACCGCCACGCCATGCTCGCCCAGAAAAGCATCCCGCCGAACATCCCGCTCCGGCCGGTCCCCGCGCTCATGAGCCTCGCCATCCACCTCGACCGCCAAGCGCGCCGCCGGGCAATAGAAGTCGAGCACATAGGCCCCAGCCGGATGCTGCCTGCGAAACCGCAAGCTTTCGGGCCGCTCGCGCAGAACGCGCCAGAGCAGGACCTCGGGCAGCGTCATGTCCCGCCGCAATCCCCTTGCGCGTCGCACCGTCCGGCCCGGCTTCGTCGCTATTCCCATCGCCCCTCCACCATGCTCCGCATGGTCCCCCTCCCCAAGCAGGGCTTGGGGAGGAATGAGGATTAAACCATGTTTTCTTCCCTCCTCATCGCCAATCGCGGCGAGATCGCCTGCCGCATCATCCGCACGGCGCGCGACATGGGTCTGCGCACCATCGCGGTCTATTCGGAGGCGGATGCGCGGGCGCTACATGTGCGGCTCGCCGACGAAGCCGTCGCCATCGGCCCGGCCCCGGCGCGCGAAAGCTATCTGGATGCCGACCGCATCCTCGCCGCCGCGCGTGAGAGCGGGGCGGAGGCGATCCATCCCGGTTACGGCTTCCTGTCCGAAAATGCCGAGTTCGCCGAGAAGGTGATCGCCGCGGGCCTAGTCTGGGTCGGCCCCGATCCCGACAGCATCCGCGCCATGGGCCTGAAGGACGCCGCCAAGGCGCGGATGATCGCCGCCGGGGTGCCCGTCACCCCCGGCTATCTGGGGGAGGACCAGTCGCCCGACCGCCTCGCCGCCGAGGCCGACGCAATCGGCTATCCGGTGCTCATCAAGGCGGTGGCGGGCGGCGGCGGCAAGGGGATGCGCCGGGTCGACGACCCCGCCGCCTTTGCCGAGGCGCTGGCTTCCTGTCGTCGCGAGGCGGCATCGTCGTTCGGCGACGACCGGGTGCTGATCGAGAAATATATCCTCTCGCCGCGCCATATCGAGGTGCAGGTCTTCGGCGACCGCCACGGGCAGGTCGTCCATCTGTTCGAGCGCGACTGTTCGCTGCAACGCCGCCACCAGAAGGTGATCGAGGAAGCCCCTGCACCCGGCATGGACGACGCCACTCGGCAAGCCGTCTGCGCCGCCGCCGTCCGCGCCGCGCAGGCGGTGGACTATGTGGGGGCGGGCACGATCGAGTTCATCGCCGACGCCTCCGAAGGGCTGCGCGCCGATCGGGTTTGGTTCATGGAGATGAACACCCGCCTCCAAGTCGAGCATCCCGTGACCGAGGCGATCACCGGCGTCGATCTGGTCGAATGGCAGCTGCGCGTCGCGGCGGGGGAGCCCTTGCCGATGGCGCAAACCGACCTGTCCATCCAGGGTCATGCCATCGAGGCGCGGCTCTATGCCGAGGACCCGGCCAAGGGTTTCCTGCCCGCGATCGGCACGCTGGAGGTGTTCGACCTCGGCGACGACCCGGCGATCCGCATCGACACCGGGGTCGAGCAAGGCGCGGAGATCACCCCCTGGTACGACCCGATGATCGCCAAGGTCATCGCGCATGGCGACACCCGCGAGGAGGCACGCGAGGCGCTGGCCGATGCGCTTGACGAGGCGGTCATCTGGCCGGTGCGCACCAATGCGGGCTTTCTGGCCCAGACGCTCGACCATGTCGATTTCGCGGGCGGCCGGGTCGATACCGGCCTGATCGCGCGCGAGGGCGAGGCGCTGATGCCGCCGCCCGAGCCATCCGAAGAGGCGCTGGCCGAAGCCGCCGCCGCGCTGATCGGGCAGGACGAACTGACCGGCTTCCGCCTCAATGCCGCGCCAAGGCGAAGCGCGCGCTTCCTGCTCGACGGGCGGCCGATCACCGTCGATTTCAGCGAGGCGGGCGATGTGCCCCCGGCGCCGACCGATCAGGTGCTGATCTCGGAGGGCGGGCAAAGCTGGTCCTTCGCCCGCTGGCGCGCCGATGGGCTGGCGGCGGGCGGGGCGGGGGATGGCGCGATCCTGTCGCCCATGCCCGGCCGGATCATCGCGGTCGGGGTCACCGAGGGACAGGCAGTGACGGTGGGCCAGCCGCTCGTCACGCTGGAAGCGATGAAGATGGAGCATGTCCTGACCGCGCCCTTCGACGGGATCGTCACCGACCTGAAGACCCGGACCGGCGGGCAGGTGGCGGAGGGCATTGCGCTGGTCCGCATCGTCGCGGAGGATGCGGCATGAGCGGGCGCTTCTTCGAGGACTGGACTATCGGCGACCGGATCGACCATCCGATCCGCCGCACCGTGACCGAGACGGACAATCTCCTCTTCTCGACCATGACGCACAATCCGCAACCGCTGCACATCGATGCGGAAGCCGCGCGGGCCAGCGAGTTCGGGCAGATCCTCGTCAACGGCACCTTCACCTTCTCGCTGATGGTCGGGTTGTCGGTGGGGGAGACGACTTTGGGGACGCTGGTCGCCAATCTCGGCTATGACGAACTGGTCATGCCCGCGCCGGTCTTCCTGGGCGACACGCTGCGCGCGACGAGCGAGGTGACGGCGCTTCGCGAGAGCAAGTCGCGGCCGGGTGCTGGGCTGGTGACGTTCCGGCACGAAGCGTGGAACCAGCGGGATGAAGTGGTGTGCCGGTGCCTGCGGACGGCGCTGGTGAAGAAGCGGGGATAGGGGCGAAGGCCCTTCGACTTCGCTCAGGGCGAACGAGGTTCAGTACCACCCTCCGTTCAGCCTGAGCGAAGTCGAAGGCCAAGGGATTACAACCGCGTCCGAACCCCGATCCACAAGGTTCGTGGCGTCGCCCGTTCGATCAGCCCAGCCCCGCTATACGCCGCCTCGACCCGCGCATCGGCCAGGTTTTCCGCCCGCGCCTCGATCAGCCAGCCGCGCGTGACCGGCACCGCCGCATAGGCGTCCAGCGTCGTCGCGGGGGCCAGCGACCGGGCATTCTGGTCGTCCTCGAACTGGCGTCCGACATGCCGCACCGTCCCGCTGAACGCCGCGCCGCGATGCGCGACCGCCAGCGTTGCCGAGAGCTGGTCGCGCGGTGTCTGGGCCGGACGCAGGCCATCCAGCGGCGCGGCAAGCCCCGATGCCTCGACCCTGGCATCGACGTGCGACCAGGAGGCGCGGGCGCTGACCGGCCCCGCCTGGGCATTGGCCTCCAGCTCGAACCCTTGCGACCGGATCGCGTCGAGATTCTGCCGCATCCGGTACACCCCGTTCGCCGCGACGAAGCCGACGCCGGGGAAGGTCCCCGGCCCGCGCCCCATCGTCACATTGGCGATCGCATCGGTTAGGCGGTTGAGGAAATAGGTGCCCGACAGGCGCACGCCCGCCAGTGGCGTCAGGTCGAACCCACCCTCGATACCCTCGACATGTTCGGGGTTCAGCGCGGCATTGGCGGCGGTGGCGTCGGCACCCGCGCGGAACGGCCGGTAGAGTTCGTTGAGCGTCGGCAGGCGCCAGCCGCGATAGGCCGCCGCGCGCAGCGTCACGGGCTCGCCCGGCCGCAGCGCCACGCCCAGCCGCCCGGTGAACTCCTGCCCCGAACGGTCGGGAAAATCGCTGTCGGTCAGCACCGCGCCGGTCGCCAGCGCATTCTCGTCCAGCCCCCCGTTGTGGATGCGCCAGTCGTCCACCCGCGCGGCGGCGGTGAGGGTCAGCGCGCCCGCCTCGACGCTGCCATCGGCGAACAACCCCATAGTCCGCGTCGCCCCGCCCGCCTCGCGCCGCCGGGTGGGGAGGCCCGCGACATAGGTGTAAAGCTCCTGCGTCCGTCCGCTGGTATCGCGAATGTCCCCGCCCAGCCGCAGCGTCACGGCCTCGCCCAGCGGCGGGGAGACCTCCACCCGGCCGCCCAGCCCGGTGGCGGGGACATTATACTGGTCGAGCGTCAGCGTCGCCGCGGTCCGCGCGGTATTCACGCTGGCATAGCGCGAGGCGAATTGTCGTGTCTGGACATAGCCGAGCGCCGACCAGCCCCAGGCGCCGCGTCCGACCAGCCGGACGCTGGCATCCGCCCCGTCTGAGCGATTGTCGGTAAAGTCGGTGCCCCGATCGCGCGCATCGTGGAACGCCGCCAGAGTCATCTGTAACTCGGTCGAGGGTGCGATCCCGACGACGCCGCGCGCCGCCCCCGAATATTGCTCATACGGGGCGGGGCGGTCGACCGGCCCCCGCTGCCCCTCGACGATGGGGGTGAAGCCGTCGCCCCGTGCATAGGCCCCCGATAATGTCAGGAACCCATCGCCCCGCACCAGCGACGCCGCCCCTTGCGCATCGATCGAATCCCGACTGCCATAGGATAGCGCCACATCGAGCGGGGACAGCTGGTCGGGGGTGGCGCTGTCCATCTCGATCGTGCCCGCCAGCGCGCCGGGGCCCCAATATCCCGACCCGCCGCCGCGCGTGACCCGGATGCGCCCCAGCCGCCCGGTGGCATAGGCCGGGAATACCACCCAGCCGCCGAACGGATCGGCCTGCGGCACCCCGTCGAGGACGAGGAGCGCCCGGCTGGAGGCATTGCCGCCCAGTCCGCGCAGCGTGATGCCCTGCGACGTCGGATGCGCCGAGCGGCTGTCCGATCGGCGGAACTGCTGGAGCCCCGCGACATCGGCCAGCACATTCTCCAGCCGCTGCGACGCGTTCTGCGTGATCCGGTCGCGGTCGATCGTCACCACGTCCAGCGCGCGGTCGCCCGGCTGGTCGCTCAGGCCCCGGCCGGTGACGATGATGTCGGGTTCGGTGGTTTGCGCGGGGAGGGTGGTGGGGGCGAGCGCGAGGGCGAGCAGAAGAACGGGCATGGTGAAGTTAGGGTCCCCTTTGCTCCCCTTGATAGGGATGCTGCGATGGGAAGACGAATCAGGGCGGGAAGAGGTCCCAACTTCCATGAGTCTCACGCCCCTCCCGCAGGCGGGAGGGGATGGGGGAGGGCAGGTCACGGGCGATGGTCTCTGCGAGACACCATGCCCTCCCCAAACCCCTCCCGCCTGCGGGAGGGGCTTAAGATGGAATGGGTTGGCCGGAAACACGGATGACGCGCCGGAAAAACCCGCTTACAGTCCCGTCATCGTGGCCACCCTGCACACCCTTGCGAACCCCGCGCGCTTCCTGAAGATCGCCCGTCCGCTCACCGGGATTTTCCTCGGGCTGGGCGTCGTGCTGATCGCGATCGCGGTCTGGGCGGGACTGACCCAGACGCCACCCGATTATCTTCAGGGCGAGACGGTGCGCATCCTCTATATCCATGTCCCCGCCGCGTGGCTGGGCATGGGTGGGTGGAGCGGGATCGCGGTGGCCAGCCTGTCGCTCCTGGTCTGGCGGCATCCGCTGGCGCAGGTGGCGGCGCGCGCCATTGCCTGGCCGGGGGCGGTGTTCGCCGGGCTGTGCCTGGCGACCGGGTCGATCTGGGGCCGGCCGACCTGGGGGACCTGGTGGCAATGGGACGGGCGGCTGACCTCGATGCTGCTGCTGCTGTTCGTCTATCTGGGCTATATCGCATTGGCGCGGGCCGATGCCGATCGCGGCGGGGACGGGCGGATTCCGGCGCTTTACGGGCTGGCGGGCACCGCGCTGCTGCCGGTGATCCGGTACTCGGTGGTGTGGTGGAACACGCTGCACCAGGGCCAGTCGATCGGGCTGACCGGCTCCAGCATCGACCGCTCGCTGCTCTGGCCGCTGCCCATCGCGCTGGGCGGCTTCACCTTCCTGTTCGCGGCGATCGTGCTGATGCGGATGCGGACCCTGCTCGCGCGGGCCAAGGCCGAGGCGCGGATGCGGCGGATGGCGCGCGCATGAGCCAGTGGAGCTTCGTCGCGGCGGCCTATGCGGTGATGCTGGGGGGCGCAGGCGCGCTGACGCTGGTCAGCTATCTGGCGATGAAGCGCGCCGAGAAATGACGCCCAAATCGCAACGTCTCACGCTGGCGCTGCTGGCGCTGGCCGCGATCGTCGCGGCGGTGCTGCTTGCCATGTCGGCGATGAAGGACCAGGCGGCGTTCTTCTACACCCCCTCCGACGCGCAGAGGCAGGGCCTGCCGCTCGGCCGCGCGGTGCGGCTGGGCGGGATGGTCGAGGCGGGGTCGGTCCGCCGCGCGCCCGACGGGGTGACGGTCCGCTTCGTCGTGACCGACGGCAAGGCGACGACGCCCGTGACCTTCGCCGGGATCACCCCCGACCTGTTCCGCGAGAAATCGGGTGTCGTGGCCGAGGGGCAGTTCCAGCCCGATGGCCGCTTCGTCGCGACCAATTTGCTCGCCAAGCATGACGAGAAATATATGCCCCCCGAAATGGCGGGCAAGCTGCACGAGAGCCGGAGCCTGAAGCCGTGATCGCGGAAGGCGGCCTCGCCGCGCTCTGGCTCGCTGCGATGCTGGCGGGGTTGCAGTTGCTGCTCGGTGTCCTCGCGCTGCGACGCAAGGATGCGGCGGGCGAGCAGGCGATGGCCGCGATCGGGCCGGTCGCGATCGTGCAGGGGGCGCTGGTCGCCATCGCCATGGCGGCGCTGATCGCGGTGTTCGTCGGCACCGACCTGTCGGTCAAGCTGGTCGCCGAGAACAGTCATTCGGCCAAGCCCTGGATCTACAAATTCGCCGGTGCCTGGGGCAATCACGAAGGCTCGATGCTGCTCTGGGTCACGATCCTGGGCGCGGGCGGCGCGCTGGTCGCGTGGAAGGAGCGTGCGCTCGACCGGGCGACCCATGTCGCGACGCTGGCCGCGCAGGGGGCGATCGCGCTGGGCTTCTATGCGTTCCTACTGTTCGCCTCCAACCCGTTCGCGCGGTTGAACCCGGCGGCGGTCGAGGGGCAGGGGCTCAACCCGCTGTTGCAGGACCCCGGCCTCGCCTTTCATCCCCCTACGCTTTATGCGGGCTATGTCGGGCTTTCGGTCGCCTTTTCCTTTGCGGTCGGCGCGCTGGTCACGGGGCAGGTCGGGCCGGTCTTCGCGCGCGCGATGCGGCCCTGGGTGCTGGGCGCCTGGGTGCTGTTGACCATCGGGATCACGGCGGGATCCTATTGGGCCTATTATGAGCTGGGCTGGGGCGGCTGGTGGTTCTGGGACCCGGTCGAGAATGCCTCGCTGATGCCGTGGCTGGCGGCGACGGCGCTCCTCCATTCGGTCAATGTGCTGGCGGCGCGTGACGGGCTTCGCGCGTGGACGGTGATGCTGGCGGTCGTCGCCTTCTCGATGTCGATGATCGGCACCTTTCTGGTCCGGTCGGGCATATTGACCAGCGTCCATGCCTTTGCCGTCGATCCCCGGCGCGGGGCGTTCATCCTGGGGCTGCTGGGGCTTTACATCGGCGGCGCGCTGGCGCTGTTCGGCGCGCGGATCGGGCAGGTGCGCGCGGGCCGCAGCTTCGCCTTTGTCAGCCGCGAGGGCGGGCTGGTCGTCAACAACCTGTTGCTGTCGGTGATCCTGGGCATCGTGCTGATCGGCACGCTCTATCCGCTGGTCGCGGCGGGGTTCGGGGTGCGGCTGTCGGTCGGGCCGCCCTTCTTCCAGGCCGCCGCCGGGCCGATCGCGCTGGCGCTGGTCGCCGTGATGGCGGTCGGGCCTGCCCTGCGCTGGCGGAGCGACGTGGCCGAGGCGGTGCTGATCCGCATGTTGTGGCCGCTGGTCGCGGCGGCGGGGACCTTTGCGCTGTTGCTGACGCTGGCGGGGAGCATGAGCGTCCTGTCGCTGCTCGGCCTGTCCTTCGGCATCGGGCTGATCGTCGCCAGCGTCCTGCCGGTCACCCGGCGCAACTGGCGGCGCACGCCCTTGCCGATCTGGGGCATGGTCGTCGCGCATGTCGGTATGGGGGTCAGCATGGTCGGCATGGCGTGCGACAGCGCGTTCACCGCCGAGCGGCTGGTCGCGCTCTATCCGGGGCAGGCGACGATCGTCGGGCCGTGGCGGGTACAGCTGGACCGCATCTATCCCAATGTCGGGCCGAACTGGTCGGCGCTGGAGGCGCGGCTGACCGCGACGCGCGACGGCGACGGTGCCACGCTGCGCCCGCAACAGCGCTTCTTCACCGATCCGCCCACCACGACCAGCGAGAGCGCGATCGCGACCCATTGGGACGGCCAGCTTTACACCGTATTGGGACAACAGGATCCCGCGACCGGGCGCTGGCAGTTGCGGCTGTGGTGGAAGCCGTTCGTGACGCTGATCTGGCTGGGCGGCGTGCTGATCGCGCTGGGCGGCGCGCTGGCGCTCGGCGGGCGCTGGTTCAAGGGCTGGCAGCAGCGGCGGCGCGAGGCGCTCTGGGGATGAAGCGCTGGCTGATCTGGGTGCCGCTGGCGGGTTTTGCGATCCTGTTCGTCGTGGTGGCGAGCGGGCTGATGCGGCCGTCCGACACCACCGTCCGCTCGACCCTGGTCGACAAGCCGCTGCCGGACTTTCGTCTCGACCCGATGGTGCCGGGCAAGCCGGGGGTGGCGAGCGCCGGTTTCGGCAAGGGGCAGCCGCGCCTGCTCAATGTCTTTGCCAGCTGGTGCATCCCCTGCATCGCCGAGGCGCCGCAGCTGATGGCGCTGAAGGCGAAGGGCGTGCCGATCGACGCGATCGCGATTCATGACAAGGGCCCGGCCATTGCCGACTTCCTGCGGCGTAACGGCGATCCCTATGCCGCGATCGGCGACGATGCGCATAGTCGGGTGCAGATGTCGCTCGGCTCGTCGGGTGTGCCGGAGACGTTCCTGATCGACGCGCGGGGCCGGATCGTGCGCCAATATATCGGGGATATCCGCGCCGATCAGGTCGACCGGATCGTCCGCGACGTGGCGGCGGCGCGATGAGCCTGTTCCTCGCCTTGGCGCTGAGCGGCACGGCCGTGGTCGATTATGGCAACACCCAGCTGGCCGATCCCCGCGCCGAGGCGCAGGCGCGCGCGCTGATGGGCGAGCTGCGCTGTGTCGTGTGCCAGGGCCAGTCGATCGCCGACAGCGATGCCGACATGGCCGCCGACATGCGCGCCTTGGTCCGCCAGCGTATCGCGAAGGGCGAAAGCCCGGCGGCGATCCGCCGGTGGCTGATCGAGCGGTATGGCGATTATGTCAGCTACGACCCGCCGCTGTCCGGGGCGACCGCGCTCCTGTGGGCGACGCCCCTGTTGCTGCTGGTCGCCGGGGCGTGGATCGCGCGCGGCAGTTTTCGGAGGCGGCGCTGATGGGCTGGCTGGCGCTTCTGGTGCTGATGGGCGGCGCGTTGGCGCTGGCGTGGCGGTTGGGGCTGCCCCGTCCGCTCTGGACGATGCTGGGCGCGGCGCTGGCGCTGGGCGGGGTGGGCTATGCTTGGCAGGGGCGGCCGATGCTGGCGGCGAGCGCCCCCGCGCCCCTGCCCGACCCGCTGCTCGACAATGATGCGCTGGTCGAGCTGCGCGGCCAGCTGATGGGGCGTTATGGCGGCGAAGCGGCGATGTTCACTGCCGCCGACGCGCTGGCGCGATCGGGCGACAAGCGGACCGCGGTGCGGATCATGCTCGCCGCGGTGGGGGGCAATCCGCGCAGCGTCCCCTATTGGACCGAGCTGGGCAATGTCCTGTTCGCGCATGACGGCTATCAGATGTCGCCCGCCGCACGCTTCGCCTTCCGCCGCGCGCGGACGCTGGGGCCGAACGACCCGGCGCCCTTCTTCTTCGAGGGGCTGGCCTGGATGCGGGCAGGGGACTTTGCCAAGGCGCGTGTCCGATGGCGACGCGCCCTGGCGCTGACCCCCGCCGATGCACCCTATCGCGACGCCATCGCGCAGCGGGTCATGCTGCTCGACCAGGCGATGGCGATGATGGGGCAATAGGGGCTTATTTGCCCCGGCCGGTCTTTTCCTGAAGCGCGTCGATCCGCTTGGAGGCGTCGGCCTTGCTCAACCTATCGTCGAACGCTTCGCCTGCTTCCTCGGACAAGGTCTTCAGATAACTGGCCTGCGCGCCGGTCATCGGCTCGTCGCCGGTGGTCCAGTCATCGGGGTCCTTCTCGGCGTTGGAGAAGGGTTCGGATTTGGGATTGTCGGTCATGGCGTGATCCTTTCGACGGGATCAACGGCGACGTTCTGTTTGTGTTCCGTTTGGCTGCGTTCGCGCGAAGGGACTGGTCGACTTTGTGGCTGAGGGCGGAACGTGCGCTTCGACTTCGCTCAGCGTGAACGGAGCGGGGGAGGCGATAATTGCAAAGCGCCCGTTCCGACTGAGCGAAGTCGAAGGCCACGGACCGACCTTGCGGCCAGGTCCGGGACGTGCGCTTCGACTTCGCTCAGCGCGAACGGCTTTAGCCCGCCCAGGCCTCGAACGGCAGGTCCAGCGCCTCGGCGACCGCCGCGTGGCGGATCTTGCCGCCCGAGACGTTCAGGCCGTTCGCCAGATGCGCGTCGGCCGTCATCGCGGCCTCGGCACCCATGTTCGCCAGCTTGACGGCGAAGGGCAGGGTCGCGTTGTTCAGCGCGAAGGTCGAGGTGCGGGCGACCGCGCCGGGCATGTTGGCGACGCAGTAATGGATCACGCCGTCGACCTCGAACACCGGGTCCTGATGGGTGGTGGCATGGCTGGTCTCGAAGCAGCCGCCCTGGTCGATCGCGATGTCGACCATTACCGATCCGCGCTTCATCGTCTTGAGCATGTCGCGGGTGACCAGCTTGGGCGCCGCCGCACCGGGGACCAGCACCGCGCCGATGACGAGGTGCGCATTCTTCACCGCCGCCGCGATCGCCGCCTTGGAGGCATAGGCGGTCTTGATCTGGCTGGAGAAGAACATGTCCAGCTCGGCCAGACGGTCGTTGTTGATGTCATAGATGGTGACGTCGGCGCGCAGGCCGACCGCCATCTGCGCGGCGTTCACGCCCGAGACGCCGCCGCCCAGGATCGCGACCTTGGCCGGCGCCACGCCGGGCACGCCGCCGAGCAGGATGCCGCGACCGCCCTGCTGCTTTTCCAGATAATGCGCGCCGACCTGCACCGCCATGCGGCCAGCGACTTCCGACATCGGCTTCAGGAGCGGCACGCCGCCACGCGGGGAGGTGACCGTCTCATAGGCGATGCAGGTCGCACCCGACTTCATCAGCCCCTCGGCCTGCGGCTTGTCGGCGGCGAGGTGGAGATAGGTGAACAGGACGTGGTGCGGGCGCAGCATCGCGACCTCGACCGCCTGCGGCTCCTTGACCTTCACGATCATCTCGGCCTGGTCGAACACCTCGGCCGCGGTGGCGACGATGCGCGCGCCCGCGTCGACATAGTCCTGGTCCTCGAAGTCGATGCCGCTGCCGGCCTTGGTCTCGACGATGACCTCGTGACCGGCGGCGACCAGCTCGGCGACCGAGGGCGGGGTCAGGCCGACGCGATATTCGTGGTTCTTGATTTCCTTGGGGACACCGACGCGCATGACGAACTCTCCTGAAAAGGCGTTGTCCCGATAATAGCGCCGATCAGGCGGGAGAGGTGTGCAAAGCCGTCCCGGAGGATCGTATAAAATGGGATTTCCTTGCGTGCGGGGCGGGTGTAGCGGGATGGAATGTCCGACGCGATCGACCGCCGCATCCTGGCCCAGCTGGCCCGCGATTCCGACCTGACCAGCGCCGCGCTGGGGGAGAAGGTCGGGCTGTCCGCCAGCGCGGCGCATCGCCGGGTGGCGCAGCTGCGGGAAAGCGGGGTGATCTGCGGCTATCGCGCGATCCTGAGCCATGAGGCGCGGGGGCGGCCCTCCACGGTGATGGTCAACGTCACGCTCAAGGACCAGCGCCAGGATACCATGGCCGCGTTCGAGCGCGAGATCCTGCGCTGTCCCGAGATCGTGGAGTGTTTCCTGATGAGCGGCGAGGCGGATTACATGATCCAGGTCGAAGTCCGCCGCGACGACAGCTATGAGCGTATCCACCGCGAGACGCTGGCGCGATTGCCGGGGGTGACGCGGCTGGCCTCGCACTTCGTGATCCGCGAAGTGGTGCGGCGGTCCTAGGGGCGATCGACGTTCAGAATTGCTTCTTCTTCCCCTCTCCCCTCTCCCCTCTCCCCTCTGCGAGGGGCGAGGGAAGGAAAGGCATCGTTGAATGGCGACCCGCCCTAAAAATCCTCCTCGTGCCGGGCAGGATCGAACCGTGCTTCCCACCCCTCCAATCTCCCGATAGGGATCGGCCCATGGCACAGTTTGCTTTTACGTCCCCCATCCTCCGCGCCGCGCTTGCGACATTGGCGATCGCGCTGACCCCCGCCGCCGCCTTTGCCGATGGGCTGGTCGACAATGTCACGGGGCTCACGCTGGGCAAGGACGGCAAGGTGGTGCGCTTCACCGGCCTGCTGATGAGCCCGGACGGCAAGGTGACGAAGCTGTTGTCGGCCAAGGACAAGCGCCCCGAAAAGCTGGACTGGCGCGCCGACATGAAGGGGCGGGTGCTGATCCCCGGCTTCGTCGATTCGCATGGCCATGTGATGGGGCTGGGCTTTCGCCTGCTCGAACTCGATCTCGCCCCCACCAAGTCGCTGGACGAGGCCAAGGCGCGGATCGCGGCCTATGCGGCGGCCAATCCCGATCGCAAATGGGTGATGGGCGGCGGCTGGAACCAGGAGGCCTGGGGGCTGGGCCGTTTCCCCACCGCCGCCGATCTCGACGCGGTGGTGCCCGACCGCGCGGTCATCATGGAGCGCGCCGACGGCCATGCGCTCTGGGCCAACAGCGCGGCGATGAAGGCGGCGGGGATCACCGCCAAGACCGTCTCGCCCCCCGGCGGCCGGATCGAGAAGGTCGGCGGCCAGCCATCGGGCGTGTTCGTCGACGCGGCGATGGCGCTGATCCAGAAGGTGGTGCCGCAGCCGCTTGCCAAGGATCGCAACGCCGCCTTTCTTAAGGCGCAGAACGATCTGCTGTCGCACGGCATCACCGCGACCGCCGACATGGGCACGACGCTGGACGAATGGATGACCTATCGCCGGATGGGCGATGCGGGCAATCTGCGCGTCCGCATCATGAGCTATGGCGGCGGGATCGAGGATACGGTGCGGATCGGTGGCACCGGGCCGACCCAGTGGCTGTACAACAACCGGCTGCGGCTGGTCGGGGTCAAGCTGTATGGCGACGGCGCGCTGGGATCGCGCGGCGCCTGGCTGAAACAGCCCTATGCCGATGCGCCGGGCCAGACCGGGCTGGGCTTCATGACCGACGACGTCATCCGCAACCTGATGAGCCGCGCGGCGATGGACAAATATCAGGTCGCGGTCCACGCGATCGGCGACAAGGCCAATGCACAGGTGCTCGACGCGATCGACGAGCTGGCCGAGACCTATAAGGGCGACCGGCGCTGGCGGATCGAGCATGCGCAGGTGGTCGATCCCGCCGACCTGCCGCGCTTCGGCCGCCACGGCATCATCGCCTCGATGCAGCCGGTGCACGAGACCAGCGACCGCCAGATGGCCGAAGCGCGGCTGGGCCCGGCGCGGCTGTCGGGGGCCTATGCGTGGAACACCATGCTGAAGAACGGCGCGACCCTGGTCTTCGGGTCCGACTATCCGGTCGAGAGCCCCTATCCCTTTGCGGGCTGGGCGGCGGCGATCACCCGACAGGGGGCGGACGGCCAGCCCTATGGCGGGTGGCAGCCGCAGGAGATCATCGGGCGCGAGGCGGCGTGGCGCGCCTTCACCGTGGACGGCGCCTATGCGGGCTTTGCTGAAGACCTGTTCGGGCGGCTGGGCGTGGGTCAGCAGGCGGACTTCGTAATCGTCGACCGCAACCCGCTGGACGCCAACCCCAGCGAGCTGCGCGCAACCCAGGTCGAGGAGACGTGGATCGGCGGCCAGAAGGTGTGGGAGCGGCGCTGATCCATCCCGGATCGGGACGCGGATCGATAATGATTTGGCAGGGCATCGGGGCGTATCCCGAGCGCATGAAACATCGTCTGCTCGTCGCGGGCCTGGTCCTGGCCGCCCTCCCATCGCTTGCGGTCGCGTCGCCGGTCGTGGGGATCGATGCGCTCAAGCAGTGGAATCTGATCGTGCTGGGCGACCTGACCTCCAGTTCGGAGGTGGAGGGGCGGACCTTCGTCGGCGGCAATCTCAGCGGCAACTCGTCCAACTACCAGATCCGCACGGTGGCCGCGTCCGACTATGCGCTGCCCGGCCTGACCGTCGTCGGCGACGTGCTGGGCGGCACCAAGAACCTGAACAACGGGTCGGGGGCGCTGGTCGGCGGCAATGTCCAGAGCGGCTTCAACCTGAACGGCGGCATCCAGACGGTGAAGGTCGGCGGCCTTCTGTCCAACACCAATATCAACCAGAATATCGTCCAGGCGGGGCTGGGCACCAGCGATCCGGGCTTCGTCGCGGGCCTGAACCAGCAGAAGACGCTGCTGGCGAGCAGCATGACCGATCTGTCGAACAGCTATGCCGGGCTGGCGGCGACCGGGCAGGTGGCGATCAGCGGCAACCGCGCGACCTTCAACGCGGTGGTGGGCGCCAATGGCGTGGGCGTGTTCAACCTGACCGCCGCCGACCTGTCGCGCTTCGGCGAGATCGCGTTCAACACCAATGGCGCCGATACGGTGATCGTCAATATCAGCGGGTCGTCGATCCGGCTCGACGACAATTTTCTGGGCGGTGCGACGGGGCTGGGCGAGCATGTCATCTGGAACTTCCCCGAGGCGACCAGCCTGGAGCTGACGACCGCGTGGAAGGGCTCGGTCCTGGCGCCCAAGGCGGCGGCGGTGACGGGCAATTATATCGAGGGCTCGGCCGTGTTCGGCAGCCTGATCCAGAACGGCGAATTCCATCTGGGCACCTATATCGGCACCTATTCGCCGCCCGCACCCAATCCGCCGAGCAGTTCGGGCGGCGGGACGGGCAGCAGCGGCGGATCGCCCGCGCCGGTGCCGGAGCCCGCCAGTTTGTTGCTGATGGCCGGAGGGCTGGGCCTGTTGGCGATGGTGATGCGGAGACGGCGCGTATCGGCCTGACGGCGGGTGTGTCGCGTGGCCTTCGACTGCGCTCAGGCCGAACGGCGCGGGGGAATGGGTGCCGCCAACCAACCCCCCGCTCAGCCTGAGCGAAGTCGAAGGCCATGCGACACCAGGACAATAAAAAAGGCCGGTCCGCCCCCGCGAACCGGCCTTTTTCCCATTTCCGAGACCGGGGCGATCAGGCGACGGCGGCCTGTTCGCCCTCGTCGGGCTCGCGCAGCACATAGCCGCGGCCCCAGACCGTCTCGATATAATTCTCGCCCTCGCAGGCCAGGCTCAGCTTCTTGCGCAGCTTGCAGATGAAGACGTCGATGATCTTCAGCTCGGGCTCGTCCATCCCGCCATAGAGATGGTTCAGGAACATCTCCTTGGTCAGCGTCGTGCCCTTGCGGAGCGACAGCAGCTCCAGCATCGCATATTCCTTGCCGGTCAGGTGGACGCGCGCGCTGTCGACCTCGACCGTCTTGGCGTCGAGATTGACCGCCAGCTTGCCGGTGCGGATGATCGACTGCGAATGGCCCTTGGAGCGGCGGACCACGGCGTGGATGCGCGCGATCAGTTCCTCGCGGTGGAACGGCTTGGTGACGTAATCGTCCGCGCCGAAGCCGAAGCTGCGCACCTTCGAGTCCATCTCGTTGATGCCGGAGAGGATCAGGACCGGGGTCGAGACACGGGCGACGCGCAGCCGCTTCAACACGTCGTAGCCGTGCATGTCGGGCAGGTTCAGATCGAGCAGGATGATGTCGTAATCATACAGCTTGCCGAGATCGAGGCCTTCTTCGCCCAGATCGGTGGTATAGACGTTGAAGCCTTCGCTGCCGAGCATGAGCTCGATCGCCTTGGCGGTCATCGGTTCGTCCTCGATCAGCAATACGCGCATCGATTGTCCCCATTCGCGGAAATGTCGCCCCCTGTGCCCCGGCGACTGGTATTCTAAACATTAACCAATGCAGCAGTGAACGTAAAAGGTTAATTCGGTCCTAACCCGGAACATTGTCGTCGGGTTTCAGCATGGCACCGGGGCCGAGCAGCGTCTGGTGTTCGACGCGCGGAATGTCCTCCCCCAGCACTTCGCGCAGATACAGGCTGCGGATCAGGGTGAAGGCGACGATCAGCAGCGCGGCGGAAAAGAACAGCCCGAACAGGCCGAAGATCGTACCGATGCCGATGATCGCGAACAGCGTGACCGCCGGGGGGATGGCGACCACGCGGCTGGTGACGAAGGGGGTGATCGCGTTGGTCTGGACCAGCCGGACGACCGCGAAGGTGATGAGCGTGCCGATGATCGCGCCGTTGCCGCCCTGCGCCGCCAGCCCCAGCGCGGGCAGCATCGCGGCGATCGGCCCGACATAGGGCACGAACTCGCTGAGGCCGGTCAGCAGCCCCAGCGCGGCGGCGGAGGGCACGCCCGCAATGGCGAGCCCGACGCCGACCAGCACCCCCATCGTCGTCATCTGGATCAGCTGCGCGCGCAGCCACAGGCGCAGCGTCGACCCCGTGTCGAACAGCGCATCCTCCATCGCCGACCGCATCGAGCGGGGCACGAGCAGCAGGAAGCCACGCTCATAGATCTTGGGATCGGCGGCGAAGAACAGTGCGCCGACCAGCAGCAACAGGCAGTTGAGCACGAACTCGCCCGCGCCCGACACGATGCCGCCGATATCCTGCGCGACGCGACTGCCCGCATAGGCGGCGCGCACCGCGTCGACGACCTTGGCCCCGACCGGCGACTGCGACGCCCAGGCGGCGAGCTGGTCGATCAGGATCGGCAGTTGCGTGACCAGCGTGTTGAGCTGCTGGCGAAAGGCGACGCCGAACAGCCAGGCCAGGAACCCCAGCACCGCCAGCACGGTGGCGACCGACAGGGTCAGCGATCGCTTCGGCCCGATCGGCAGGTGATCGGCATAGAGGTCGGCGATCGCATGGATGACGATCGCCCCCAGCACCGATCCGAAGGCGAGGATCAACAGGTCGCCCGCGCGGAACAAAGCGGCGGTGATGCCCAGGACCAGCAGGGTCAGGACGATTCGACGGATGAAGCGCGCATCGCTGTCGTCGGGGCGCAGCCGGTTCATTGCACCGCCTCCCGTTCGCGCGCCACGGTACAGGGATCGCGCACCGTATCGGCCAGCCAGGCGATCAGCGCCTCGACGCGGGCGGGACGCAAGGGGCTGGGCGGGGTCAGCAGATGCAGCCCGATCGGCGGCGGGGTCCAGTCCTCCAGGATCGGCACGACGCGCCCGCTGGCCATGTGCGGCCCGATGATGAAGCCCGGCAGCCGCGCGATGCCCAGCCCGGCGACCACCGCGGGCACCAGCGCGTCGCCGCTATTGGCGGTCAGCGGACCCTGCGGCCGCACCGACACCTCGGCCCCGCCGGGATGGCGGAAACGCCAGGGGCCGGTGACGTTGGAATAGCTGAGCAGCCGATGCTCGCCCAGTTCATTGGGATGGCGCGGCGTGCCATGTTCGGCCAGATAGCCGGGCGAGGCGACGACATGGGTCGAGATGCCGCACAGCCGCCGGGCGCGGAGCGAACTGTCGGGCAGGTCGGCGATGCGCAGCGCGATGTCATAGCCCTCCGCGACGATATCGACCTTGGCGTCGGACAGGCTCAGCTCGATCTCGATCCCCGGATGCCGCGCCAGGAAGTCGGCGATGACCGGCGCGATGTTGGTGACGCCGAACGACATCGGCGCGGCCAGCCGGATGCGGCCCGCCGGCGCGCTGGCGGCGTCGCGCGCGGCCTCCTCGGCGGCGCGCGCCTCGGCCAGGATGCGCGCGGCATGCTCGGCCAGCGGCTTGCCCGCCTCGGTCAGCGCCAGGCGGCGCGAGGTGCGGTGGAACAGCGACTGGTTGAGCTGCGCCTCCAGCCGGGTGATCGCCTTGGACACGGTCGCCTTGGACAGCCCGATCGCATCGGCGGCGGCGCTGAACGAACGATGCTCGACCACGGCGGCGAAGATCGCCCAGGCCTCCAGATCCGGCAGACGCATCGCTTTTCCTTGCCTCTTCGCGCGACCATCGGCGATCGGCTCCGCGCTACAATGAACGTGGAAACGATCGGTTTCCAGCGTTTCCGTTTACGCGATCCTATTCGGCCCTATCTTGTGAGCATCCAAGGGAGAAATTCCATGACTGCCATTACTGCCGAGAAGGGCATCGACCGTCGCAGTTTCGAAAGCCTGGGCCATGCCAATCATGGCTGGCTGGACGCGCGGCATCATTTTTCCTTCGCCAGCTATTATGATCCCGCCCGCATGGGCTGGGGCGCGATCCGGGTGTGGAACGACGACGTCATCGCGCCCAATGCGGGTTTCCCGCCGCATCCGCATGCCGATATGGAGATCATCACCTATGTCCGCACCGGCGCGATCACCCATCAGGATTCGATGGGCAATGTCGGCCGCACCGCGGCGGGCGACGTGCAGGTGATGAGCGCCGGGTCGGGCGTCCGCCACGCCGAATATAATCTCGAGAACGAGCCGACGACGCTCTTCCAGATCTGGGTCGAGCCGCGCAGCCGTGGCGGCCAGCCCAGCTGGGGCGCCAAGCCCTTTCCCAAGGGCGAGCGGTCGGGCCGGTTCGTGACGCTGGCCAGCGGCTTCGACGATGACGGCGACGCGCTGCGCATCCGCGCCGATGCCCGCGTGCTGGCCGCGACGCTGCGCGCCGGGGAAAGCGTCGAGCACCGGGTGGGCGCGGGGCGTCACGCCTATCTCGTCCCCGCCACCGGACGGATCGAAATCGACGGTGTGCCGTTCGCGGCACGCGATGGTGCGGCGCTGTCGGGCGATGCGGAAGGCCGCACGGTGACGATCACCGCCATCGAGGATGCCGAGATCGTTCTGGTCGATTCCGAATAATTCCATTTACCCAAGGGAGTATTTCACATGGCGAAGGTTCTGGTCCTTTATTACTCGTCCTATGGCCATATCGAGCAGATGGCCGACGCCATCGCCGAGGGCGCGCGCTCGGCCGGTGCCGAGGTGGACATCCGCCGCGTCGCCGAGACCGCCCCGGCCGAAGTGGTCGCCGCGGCGCACTTCAAGACCGATACCGCGCACCCCGAGATCGAGGGCCCCGACGCGCTGACCCATTATGACGCGATCATCGTCGGCACGCCGACCCGTTATGGCCGGATGGCCAGCCAGATGGCGGCTTTCTGGGACACGACCGGCGGCGTGTGGATGCGCGGCGGCCTGGTCGGCAAGGTCGGCGGCGCCTTCACCTCGACCGCCAGCCAGCATGGCGGGCAGGAGACGACCCTGTTCTCGGTCCTGACCAACCTGATCCACCACGGCATGACCATCGTTGGCCTGGATTATGGGTTCCAGGGGCAGATGGGCGTCAAGGAAGTCCATGGCGGCACGCCCTATGGTGCCTCCACGCTGGCAGACGGCGACGGCAGCCGCCAGCCCAGCCAGGTCGATCTCGACGGCGCCCGCTATCAGGGCAAGCGCATCGCCGAAACGGCGGCCAAGCTTTTCGGTTGATTTTAGGGACGGGGGTGCCGAAGGGTGCCCCCGTTCTTCATGTCGGGCGTGGCCTTCGACTTCGCTCAGGCTGAACGGAGGTTGGGGAGCGGGGCTGGATACCAAACCCCGTTCAGCCTGAGCGAAGTCGAAGGCCACGGGAAACCCTATCGCCGCTTGCCCTTCGTCTTCACCGGCACCGGCGGAGCCGTCACCGGCACCGGCGGCTGGCTCGTGACCACCACATTCAACGGATCGCCAACGCCCGGATTGGCGGGAAACTGCGCGCGTGCCTTCGCAAAGACCGCTCGCGCCTGCGCCGCGCCCGGTTCGGTCGGACTGGTGCCGACCCAGCGCCAGTGCCACGGCTCCCACTTCACCCGCTGCCTGTTGCCTGCCGGGAAGCTCATCTCGAATCCGAAGCGCGGCGCGTTGGCGATCAGCCAGCGTGCGGCCGGGGTCGCCGCCATGCACGCCTCGGCATCGGGGCAGCCTTTGGCCGGGCGGACCGCGAAGTCCAGCGCATAGCCGGTCGCATGCTCGCTATGCCCCGAAGGCGCGACCGAGACGGCGCGCTCGGCGGCGGACACGCTGCGGTCGCGGCAGAAGACGTTGCGCTGGCGCGCGACCTCGCGGTGGCAGGACAGGCCGCGCAGCGTGCCCCCCACCGACGGATCGCGGCGGGCCGCGTCGAGCAGTCGCTGAAGATCGGGAATCATCGCCCGGTGCAGGCGGCAATAGGGCTTGAGCCCGAAGCCTGCCGGGGCGGGCACGATGTCCTCGGGCGGCGCATCGCCATAAGCGAAATGCCCCGCGACCCGGCCGTCGGGGCCGGGCGGCGGCAGCGCGCCGTCGCAGAATTGCGCCTGTGCCGTCACGGGCATCGCGGCGATCGACAGCAGCGCCAGAAAGCGCAGGAAAAGGGCGGGGGCGGTCGGCATGACGCGCGCGCCTCTGGCATGTCGGCGCGCACGGTGGCAAGGGAGCGGCATGCACGGAGATCGCGTTCTATTCATCGACGGCGAAGCGCTGGTGATCGACAAACCGGCGGGCTTGCCTGTCGATCGGCCCCGTAACGGGTCGATCAGCCTCGAAAACCATCTGGAATCGCTCAAATTCGGGTTCAAGCGCTGGCCGACCGCGGTCCACCGGCTGGACCGCGACACCAGCGGCTGCCTGTTGTTGTCGCGCAATCCCAAGGCGCATGCCCGCTTCCAGCAGGCGTTCGAGGCCGGGCTGGTCGAGAAGCGCTATCTGGCGGTGCTGAACGGCGTGGTCGAGGGCGAAGGGATGATCGACCTGGCGCTGGCCAAGGTCTCGACGCGCGAGACGGGCTGGCGGATCGTCGCCGATCCGGCGGGCAAGGCGGCCCGCACCGGCTGGCGCGCGCTGCGCCATGAGGGCGGGCGGACGCTGGTCGAATTCCGTCCCGAAACCGGCCGCACGCATCAGATCCGCGTCCATGCCGCCACGGGCCTCGGCGCGCCGGTGGTGGGCGATCCCGTGTATGGCGCGGGCGAGGCGGGGGGGATGCTGCTCCACGCCGCCAGCCTGACGCTGCCGCGCGGCGAGGCCAAGGACCCGATCACGGCGGAGGCCCCGTTGCCCGAACGCTTCGGCGCGTTTCGCGACTAGGGCGGACCGGCGATGGCGCTGATCCCCGTCACCCGCGCCATCGCGATCGACGAGCGCGAGATCGCCGAGAGCTTCACCCGCGCCTCCGGGCCGGGCGGGCAGCATGTCAACACGACCGACAGCGCGGTGCTGCTGCGCTTCGACGTGGGCGGTTCGCCGAGTTTGCCGGAGGCGGTGAAGATGCGGCTGGCCGTGCTGGCGGGGCAGCGGTTGAGCAAGGACGGCGTCCTGACGTTGCGCGCCGATGCCAGCCGGTCGCAGGAGATGAACCGGCGCGAGGTGCGCGAACGGCTGATCGACCTGATCCGCGAGGCGACGATCGTGCCCAAGAAGCGCCGTCCGACCAAGCCGACTCGGGCGTCCCAGACCCGGCGGGTCGATGCCAAGAAGGGGCGGGCGCAGGTGAAGGCGGGGCGGGGGAAGGTTCGGTTCGACTGAAAGCGTCGGGGCGTGGCCTTCGACTTCGCTCAGGCTGAACGGATGATGGGATATGGGGCCACAAACCCCGCCCACCCGTGCGACCGGAACCAAAGCGAGCTGAACGGACGTTGGGATATGGGGCCAAGAACCCCTCGCTCCGTTCAGCCTGAGCGAAGTCGAAGGCCAAGCAAATCGCCCAAAGAAAAACGGGCCGGCGAACTGATCGCCGACCCGCTTCCCATTGCCGAAGGGCGAACCCTTTAGCGGCGGACATCCTCGCCCGCGCGGACCAGCGCATTGCCGGTCGCCTGGCGGGCATTGTCCGCACCCTGCTCGATCTTGTCGCCCGCCCGGTCCAGGCCACGGTCGATATTGTCGCCCGCGCGGTCGGCATGCGCCGCGGCCCGGTCACCGGCGCGGTCCAGCTTGTCGCCCGCCTTGTCCATGGCATTCTCGGCCGAGTTCAGCGCGCGTGCGGTCGCCGCTTCGACATCGTCCGAGGCATTCTGCGTCGTCGCCTTCACGTCCGAGCCGATGGCGTCGGCGGCCTGCTCGGTCTGCTGCTGGGCATTCTCGCTGCACGCGGCCAGCGACAAGGCGGCGGCACCGGTCAGGGCGAGGATCAGGGCCTTCTTCATGGCAAACACTCCCGTTTCAAACATATGATCGGCGTGCCAACGCAGATTATCCGTTTCGGGTCCGTGTCGGCCGAAATCTGTTCGCTCCGTTGACCGCATATAAAGATATCTTTATATCGTGATCCATGGCCAATGCGCTCGAAATCTTTCGCGCCCTCAGCGATCCGACGCGGCTGCGCATCCTGGCGCTGCTGCGGTCGATGGAGCTGTCGGTAGGCGAACTGGCGCAGGTGCTGGGGCAGAGCCAGCCGCGCGTCAGCCGCCATGTGAAGATCCTGGTCGATGCCGAATTGGCCGAGCGCCGCAAGGAAGGCAGCTGGGTCTTCGTCGCGCTGGGCGACCGCGAGGCGGTGGAGCCGATGATGGCGGCGCTCGATCGCTGGACGGCGGATGCGCCCGACCCCTGGATGGTCGCCGATGTCGCGCGGCTGGCGGCGGTGCGGGCCGACCGCGCGGCGAGCGCGGCGGCCTGGTTCGAGGATCATGCGGGCGAGTGGGATGCGATCCGATCGCTCCATGTCGCGGACAGCGAGATCGAGGAGGCGATGGCGGGCCTGATCGGCGAGGGCGATCTGGGCGCGCTGATCGATATCGGCACGGGCACGGGCCGGATGCTGGAGCTGTTCGGCGACCGGGCGGATTCGGCGCTGGGCATCGACCGCTCGTCGGAGATGCTGCGGCTGGCCCGCGCCAAGCTGCACGGCCGTGCCAATACCGAGTTGCGGCAGGCGGACCTCTATGCGCTGCCCATGGGCGACGGCGCGGCGGATATCGCGATCCTGCACCATGTCCTGCACTTCGCGCAGCAACCGGGCGCGGCGATCGCCGAGGCGGCGCGGGTGCTGGGGCCGGGCGGGCGGCTGTTGATCGCGGACTTCGCGCCGCATGATCGCGAGGAATTGCGGCAGAAGGCGGCGCATAGCCGCCTGGGTTTCGCCGACGAACAGATGGCGGGCTGGTTCGGCCCTGCCGGGCTGACGCTGGCGCGGACCGAGACGCTGGAGGGCGGCGAGCTGACCGTCAAGCTCTGGCTGGGTGTGAAGAAGGGGCTTCGGCCCGTCGAGACGAATAGGGTGAAGGCGGCATGACGAACACGATCCTGACGCGGGCCGAGGCCGCGCTGGCGCATGAGGAACCGCTGTTCGCCGATGTGGGCGGCGATATCGCGGTCAGCTTCGAATTCTTCCCGCCCAAGACGGAGAAGATGGACGCGCAGCTGTGGGACGCGATCCGCACGCTGGAGCCGCTGGACCCGCGCTTCGTGTCGGTGACGTACGGCGCGGGCGGCTCGACCCGCGAGCGGACCCATGCCACGGTCGCGCGGATCCAGCGCGAGACGACGATGGACGCCGCCGCGCACCTGACCTGTGTCGAGGCGACCCGCGAGGAGATCGACCAGGTCGCGCAGGAATATTGGGCGGCGGGCGTGCGGCATATCGTCGCGCTGCGCGGCGATCCCCCCGCCGAGGGCGCGCGCTTCGTCAGCCATCCCGGCGGCTATGAGAATGCCGCCGATCTGGTCGCGGGCCTGAAGAAGCTGCATCCGTTCGAGATTTCGGTCGCGGCCTATCCCGAATGTCACCCGGACTCGGCGGATCAGAAGGCGGATATCGACAATCTGAAGCGCAAGATCGATGCGGGCGCCAACCGCGCGATCACGCAGTTCTTCTTCTCGCCTGAGGCCTATTTCCGCTTCCGCGATGCCGCCGCCGCCGCGGGGATCACCGCCGAGATCGTACCGGGCATCCTGCCGGTGTCCAACGTCGCGCAGACCCGCAAGTTCGCCGCGATGTGCGGGGCGTGCATCCCCGACTGGATGGACCGGCTGTTCGAGGGGCTGGACGATCATCCCGGCGCGCGCCAGCTGGTTGCCGCGACCATCGCCGCCGAGATGTGCCGCCGCCTCTATGCTGGCGGGGTGAAGGGCTTCCACTTCTACACGCTCAACCGTGCCGAGCTGGCCTATGCGATCAGCCATTTGCTGGGCGTGCGGGGAAAGAAGGCCGAGGCGGTCGCGGCGGCGTGATCTTAACCCTTCGGGGGTAGGGCGGGGGCGATATGGCAGGCCGTGTCGCTGCGTGGCTTTCCCTCCCCCGGCCCCTCCCGCCTGCGGGAGGGGAGAGATGAATTCGAGGGTCGGGGTGGCGACGGCGCATAACCCACGACCCAGGCACGCCCCTCCCGCAGGCGGGAGGGGATGGGGGAGGGAAGGCCACGGGCGAACCGCCTGGGGCTCACCACCCGGATGAAAAGAACGCTCGCCAGAGCAGGAGCAAGACGATGACGACCCGCGAAACCTTCCTGGCCGAAGCCGCCAAGCGCATCCTGATCACCGACGGCGCGTTCGGCACCGAGATCCAGAACTGGAAGCTGGACGAGGCGGCCTATGCGGGAACGCTCGGCCTGTCCCATGACCAGAAGGGCAATAACGACATCCTGGCGCTGACCAAGCCCGAGGTGCCCGAGGCCATCCACCGCGCCTATTTCGAGGCGGGGGCGGACATTGCCGAGACCAACACCTTCTCCGCCAACCGGATCAGCCAGGCCGATTACGGCGCGGAACATCTGGTGCGCGAGATCAATGTCGAGAGCGCCAAGCTCGCGCGCCGCATCGCCGACGAATTCGCCGCGAAGGACGGCCGCCCCCGCTTCGTCGCGGGCGCGATCGGGCCGACCAACAAGACGCTGTCGCTGTCGCCGGACGTCAACGATCCGGGTTATCGCGAGATCGACTTCGACTATCTCAAGGACGTGTACCGCGAACAGATCGACGCATTGGTCGAGGGTGGGGCGGACTTCATCCTGATCGAGACGGTGTTCGATACGCTCAACGCCAAGGCCGGGATCATGGCGACGATCGAGGCGGGCGAGGCGTTGGGCCGCGACATCCCGATCATGCTGTCGATGACGCTGACCGACCTGTCGGGCCGCAACCTGTCGGGCCACACGGTCGAGGCCTTCTGGCACGCGGTGCGCCATGCCCGGCCGCTGACCATCGGGCTGAACTGCTCGTTCGGTGCCGAGCAGTTGCGGCCACATGTGAAGACGCTGTCGGAGATTTGCGACACGCTCATCATGATCTATCCCAATGCCGGGCTGCCCAACGAACTGGGCGCCTATGACGAAGCGCCCGTCACCACCGCCGGTCTGGTCGGCGAATGGGCGGTCGAGGGGCAGGTCAATGTGCTGGGCGGCTGCTGCGGCTCGACCCCTGCGCATATCAAGGCGATCGCCGACAAGGTGAAGGGCATGACCCCCCGCACCATCCCGACCCCGCCGGTCGTCACCCGCCTCGCCGGGCTGGAGCCGTTCACCATGGCGGCATGACGCCCTTCGCGCTGATCGCCCAGCTCAAGGCTGCCGGAATTCATCACGGCATCACGAGCGTTCGCGACGATGCCATCCTGATCGAAGCATCGGTCCCCGGTGAACGCTGGGAGATCGAAGTTTTCGCGGATGGACATGTCGAGATTGAACGTTTTCGATCTGATGGTGAAATCCAAGACGAAGCTGCGCTCGTCGACCTGTTTGCTCGTTTTTCGGACGATTCATGACCAACACCTCCACCAATTTCGTCAATGTCGGCGAGCGGACCAACGTCACCGGATCGGCGGCGTTCAAGAAGATGATCCTGGCGGGCGATTACACCCGCGCGGTGGAGGTGGCGCGCAGCCAGGTCGAGAATGGCGCGCAGGTGGTCGACGTCAACATGGACGAAGGGCTGCTCGACGCCGAATATGCCATGACCACCTTCCTCAAGCTGATCGCCGCCGAGCCCGATATCGCGCGCGTGCCGATCATGATCGACAGCTCGAAATGGAGCGTGATCGAGGCGGGCCTGAAATGCGTGTCGGGCAAGCCGATCGTCAATTCGATCAGCATGAAGGAAGGCGAGGAGGCGTTCCTCCACTATGCCCGCCGCTGCATGGCGTATGGCGCGGCGGTCGTCGTCATGGCGTTCGACGAGGTGGGGCAGGCCGACACCAAGGACCGCAAGGTCGAGATTTGCGCCCGCGCCTATGACCTGTTGATGGGGATCGGCTTTCCCCCCGAGGACATCATCTTCGACCCCAATGTCTTCGCGGTCGCAACCGGCATCGAAGAGCATAACAATTACGGCGTCGACTTCATCGAGGCGTGCCGCGAGATCAAGGCGCGCTGCCCGCACGTCCATATCTCGGGCGGCCTGTCGAACCTGTCGTTCAGCTTCCGCGGCAACGAGCCGGTCCGCCGCGCGATGCACTCGGTGTTCCTCTACCACGCCATCCCGGCGGGCATGGACATGGCGATCGTCAATGCAGGGCAACTCGACGTATACGACACGATCGACCCTGAATTGCGTCAGGCGTGCGAGGATGTCGTCCTCAACCGCGATCCGGAGGCCGGCGAGCGGCTGGTCGCGCTGGCCGAGCGCTATCGCGGCACCGATGCGGTGGCCGAGAAGCAGGCGGCCGAGTGGCGCAGCCTGCCCGTGACCAAGCGGCTGGAATATGCGCTGGTCAAGGGCATCGACGCGCATGTCGTCGACGATACCGAGGAATGCCGCCAGCAATTCGCCCGGCCCATCGAGGTGATCGAAGGCCCGCTGATGGACGGGATGAACGTCGTCGGCGACCTGTTCGGATCGGGCAAGATGTTCCTGCCGCAGGTGGTCAAGTCCGCCCGCGTCATGAAGAAGGCGGTCGCGCACCTGCTGCCCTTCATCGAGGCGGCGAAGGAGCCGGGCGCCAAGGGCAAGGGCAAGATCGTGCTCGCGACCGTGAAGGGCGACGTGCACGATATCGGCAAGAACATCGTCGGCGTCGTGCTCCAGTGCAACGGCTTCGAGGTGGTCGATCTGGGCGTCATGGTCCCCTGGTCGAAGATCATCGCGGCGGCGGTCGAGAGCGATGCCGACATGATCGGTCTGTCGGGCCTGATTACCCCCAGCCTCGACGAGATGGTGACGGTGGGCGAGGAGATGCAGCGGGCGGGGATGACCATGCCGCTGCTGATCGGCGGCGCGACCACGTCCAAGGTCCACACCGCGCTGCGCATCGCGCCCGCCTATTCGGGGCCGGTGGTGCACGTCCTCGACGCCAGCCGCGCGGTCGGCGTGGCGACGACGCTCGTGTCCGATACCCAGCGCGATCCTTATGTCGCGCAGGTCGCCGCCGATTACGAAGCCGTCCGCAAGGCGCGTGAGGGCAAGGGGGCCAATGCCCTGTTGCCGCTGGAGGAAGCGCGCGCGCGCGGCTTCGTCGCGGACATGGCTCTGAAGGCGGGCGATCCGAAGCAGCCGGGCGTGCATGTCTATCAGGACTGGGACCTGTCGGACCTGCGCGACTATATCGACTGGACGCCCTTCTTCCGCGCCTGGGAACTGGCGGGCAATTTCCCCGCCATCCTGACCGACGAAGTGGTCGGCGAGAGCGCCAGCGGGCTCTACGCCGATGCGCAGGCCATGCTCGACACGATCATCGCCGAGAAGTGGCTGACCGCGCGCGGTGTCGCCGCGCTCTGGCCGTGCCGCCGCGACGGTGACGACGTGATCCTGACGGCCGATGGCGAAGAAACCCGCATCCCCTTCCTGCGCCAGCAGATCGCCAAGCGCGAAGGCCGCGCCAATATGTGCCTGGCCGACTTCATCGACCCGGCGGGCGACTGGATGGGCGGCTTCGCGGTCGGCATCCATGGCATCGATGCGCATATCGAACGCTTCCGGGCGGGGCATGACGATTATAACGACATCCTGCTCAAGGCGCTGGCCGACCGTCTGGCCGAGGCGTTCGCCGAGCGGCTCCATGCGCATGTCCGCACCGACCTGTGGGGCTATGCGGCGGGCGAGCAGCTGACCAACGAGGCGCTGATCCGCGAGCAATATCGCGGCATCCGTCCCGCGCCAGGCTATCCCGCCTGCCCCGAACACAGCATTAAGCGGACGCTGTTCGACCTGCTGGGGGCGGAAAGCGCGGTCGGGCTGGAGTTGACCGACAGCTTCGCGATGCTGCCGACGGCGGCGGTCAGCGGCTTTTACTTCGGGCACGCCCAGGCCGAATATTTCGGCGTGGCGCGGATCGGCGAGGACCAGGTGGCGGACTATGCCACCCGGCGCGGGGTCGATGTCGCGCAGGCGACCCGGTGGCTGCGCCCCAATCTCGATTGATCGGGGCGTTCCACCATTTCTGACGGCTTGATCTTGATTATTATCAAGGCGAGCGAGCAATCGATGCTAATCACATAGGCTATAAAGGCTTTTTGGGAACGCTGTCCATCGCGTCGCGTTGGGGCATCCCATGTCGAAAATCGGAAGCAGCCTTTTCCCCGCGCACGATCCCAGCGAGCCGCAATCGGCCGAGCTGCTGCGTGCGCATATCGCGGCAGCGGATTTCCCTTGCGTCGGCGCCAAGGCGGCGATGGCGCGGGGGACGCTGGATATCCTGGGCGCGCGCGACATCGCCAGCGCCTGGGACGATCTGCGCATCCATGACCGGCTGCGGCGCTTCGCCGAACGCTATCGTGCCGAGCCACAGCTGTTCCGCAGCCTGGCGGTGGTGTTCGCCGGACCCGAGCAGCTGGACGAAGCCGCGTTCGAGCGCGCGATCTGGGCAAGGATCCAGTCGCTGTCGGACAAGGATGTCTGGCTGGGGCAGGACTGGGACGAACGGGTCAGCGCCGACCCGGAAGACCCGCATTTCTCGCTGTCCTTCGGCGGCGAGGCGTTTTTCGTCGTCGGGCTGCATCCCAACGCCAGCCGCCCCGCGCGACGCTTCCCGCGCCCCGCGATGATCTTCAACCTGCACGACCAGTTCGAGATATTGCGCGCCCAGGGCAAATATGAGGGGATGCGCGAGAAGATCATGGTCCGCGACGAGGCGCTGGCGGGATCGCGCAACCCGATGCTGGCGCGCCATGGCGAGATGAGCGAGGCCCGGCAATATAGCGGTCGCGCGGTGGAGGAGGGCTGGCGTTGCCCCTTCCACTATGCGGGCACCGATGCCGGGGCCGGTCGATGAGCGCGACGACGGTCGAGATTCCGCCCCGCAGCGGCGACGCCTTTCGCATGGCCAAGGGCGACAGCCTGACCGTCATCGACCCGCGCGGGCGGCAGGTCGCCGATCTGCTCGCCTTCAATGCGGAGGATCTGGACGAGGTGATCTCGTCGGGCCGGACGCTCGATTATGCCGAGACGATCCGGCTGACCACCGGGCACAAGCTCTATTCCAACCGCTCGCGGGTGATGCTGGAGATCGTCGCGGATACGGTGGGGATGCACGACTTCCTGCTGACGCCCTGCTCGGTCGACACGTTCGACCATTTCTATCCCGACCTGCCGCGCCATCGCGGATGTTTCGGCAATCTGGCGGCGGCGCTGGCGCCTTTCGGGGTGGTGCCCGACCGGATTCCGGTGGCGTTCAACTGTTTCATGAACGTGCCGGTCGACGGGACGACCGGCAAGCTGGAGGTGCTGCCGCCGCTCAGCGGACCCGGCGACCATATCCGCTTCGTGGCGCATATGGATCTGGTGATCGGCCTGACCGCCTGTTCCGCACCTGCGTCGAACGGCGGAAGCTTCAAGCCGATCGAATATCGGGTGGAGCAAGCGCAAGACATTCCTCCCCTGTAAGGGGAGGTGGCAGCCCGGTGGGCTGACGGAGGGGTGTCACGGCCAGCGGGGACACCCCTCCACCACCGCTTCGCGGCGGTCCCCCTCCCCTTGCAGGGGAGGAACAAGCTTTACTTCTTACACGTATCCGCGGCACCCGGATCGAGATCCAGGCAGCGTCCGTCCACGCCCGGTATCGGCAGGCCGATCGTCGCCGCCAGCGTCGGCGCGATGTCGACCGTCTCGACCGACAGCGGTTGCTCGAACCCGGCCATGCCCTTGCGCCAGAACAGGATCGGCACGCGGCGGTCATAGTCCCAGGGCGAGCCATGTGTCTCGACATAGCCCGGTGCCGCTTCCTCGATCGTCGTCACGCGCGGCTTGAGCAGGATCAGCAGGTCGCCCGACCGCGTCGGGTCGTAGGAGGACCGCGCCTTCTCCTTCAGCGTCCAGGTCTCGGGCGGGGTGGTGGGCCAGGGCGTGGCGGCGATCTCGTCGCGGGTCAGCGCGGCGGCGACCTGCGGCAGCGCCTCGTAACGGCGCTTCGCCTCGGCCAGCACCTTGGCGCGGGTGGCGGCGGGCAGATCGCGGTTGATATAGATGTCGCCCTCCGCGCTCATCATGATCGGCGGGGTGTTGGACAGGCCCAGACCTTGCGCGATGACGGCGGCCATCGCCTTGGTCTTGGCCTCTGGCGCGATATGGCTTTCCATCGGCATGGCGCGGATCTGCTGCCGCTCGGTCATGTCATGCGCGCCGTGGTCGGCGGTCAGCATCACCTCATAGTCGACGCCGGTCGCATCGAGCACGTCGAAGAACCCCGCCAGCGAGCGGTCGAGCTCCTCCATCTGGATGCACATCTCGGCCCCCTGGGTGCCCAGCGCATGGCCGATATAGTCGGTCGCCGACAGGCCGACCGACAGGATATCGGTCTGCGGCCCCTGGCCCAGCTTCATGTCCTGGACGAAGCCCGCCGCCATCGCCAGCACCGCCGCATCGGCGGCGGGCGAGACGCGGAACGCCTTCAGGTCGCCCGCCGCGCGCTGGAACCGTCCGGTACCCAGGGTCTGGCTGCCGACCGTGATCGGCCGGTCGAGCGACTTGCAGAAGCCGGGCAGCGGCAGCGGCGCCTGCGGCCGGGCGACCAGATCGGCGACCGCCTTGCGCGTGCGCTCCACGACCGGCGGCACGGCGCGTCCGGCATAGGAGACATAGGTCTTGCCGTCCCACCACCAGATCTCGTCCATCTTGTGGCCGCCCATCATCACGGCGGCGCGGTCCTTGCCTGCGACCGAGACGGTGCGGACGCGCGGATCGGCAGTCTTCATCCGCTCGCCCAGCGTCGGCACCTTCAGATGCATGTCCGACACGGTGTAGTTGTTATGGTCGTTGCCCGCGACGCGCTCATCCTCCGAGCAATAGACGATCTTGTCCGCGCGCCCGACCGACTGGTCGATCCAGTTGTTGGCGATGATCCCGGTATGCGCGGGGCGATAGCCGGTCAGGATGGTCGAGTGGCCGGGACAGGTCTCGGTCGCGGCATGGCTCTGATAGCCCGAGGGGAAGACCGCGCCGGTCAGCAGGCGCGCCATGCCGCCGGTGAAGTGGTTGCGATATTGCTGGAACAGGTCGGCGGAGAACTGGTCGACCGAGATCGCCACGATCAGCTTGGGCGGCGTCGTGGGAAAGGGGGGCTGCGGCGTGCCCGGCAGGGTGACGACGGGGGCGGGCGCGGTGCCCGGCACGGGGCTGGCGGTCTGGGCGAGCGCCGGGTTGGCGAACAACGCGGCGGAGGCGAGAAGCGCGGCAGTCAGGGAGTTCATGGGCAACCTTGGTGCAAAGCGTGGACGGGGACGCTATGGAACGCGAAAGCGGGTTAGGGCAAGGTCGATGCGCGGTTGGTTTTACATCCTGATGACGGCGCTTTTCATGGTGATGGGCTATGCCCCCGCCATGGCGGAAAGCGGCCCCCCGGCCGCGCCCGGCGCGATCCATCTGCCGATGCGCCTCGTTCCCGAAAGCGCGACCCCGGCGGCGGGCGGCCATGTCACGCTGGCCATCGCCGCCACGCCCGAAAAGGGCTGGCACGGCTATTGGAAGAATGGCGGCGATGCGGGCCTGCCGACCGAGGCGCACTGGACGCTGCCCCGGGGCATGACGGCGGGCGAGCTGCGTTATCCGGTGCCGGGGCGGCTGAAGATCGCCGGGCTGATGAACTATGTCTATGAGCGGCCCTTCGCGCTGCTCGTCGATCTGAACGTGCCCGCCGGGCTTGCCAGGGGCACCGCGCTGCCCGTGTCGGTGAAGCTCGACTATCTGGTCTGCACCGACACCATCTGCGTCCCCGAAAGCCAGACGCTGTCGACCACGCTGACCGTGGGCGACGGCGCGGTCGCGCCTGCGATGCGCGCCGAATTCGACCGCTGGCGTGCCGCGCTGCCCCGGCCGCTGGGCGGCGACGGCGTGATCGAGACGAAGGGCAAGGGCGTGCGGATCGCCGTCCCGCTGCCCGCCTCGGTCGCGGTCAAGGACGCCTATTTCTTCCCCGACCGCAGCGGGCTGATCGACCATGCCGCGCCGCAGACGCTGACCCGCAATGGCGACCAGCTGATCCTGGCCATCCCGGCCGCCGCCGTGCCGACACCGGGGCCGGTATCGGGTGTGCTGTCGATCGGCGAGGGGCAGGGGCTGGCCTTCATCGCCAAGCCGGGCGCGATCGCCGGGGCGGGCGGCGAGGCCGATCATGGCATCGGCGCGGTGGCGCTGGCCTTTCTGGGGGCGGTGCTGGGCGGGCTGCTGCTCAACATCATGCCCTGCGTCTTCCCGATCCTGAGCCTCAAGGCGCTGAGCCTCGCCCGTGGCGGCGGCGACGAGCGGCATGCGCGGGCCGAGGCGCTGGCCTATACGGCGGGCGTGGTGCTGGTATGCGTGGGGCTGGGCGTGATCCTGCTGGCATTGCGCGCCGGGGGGCAGAGCGCGGGCTGGGCGTTCCAGTTGCAGGACCCGCGCGTGATCGGCGTCCTCCTGCTGCTCGTCGCGGGGATCGCGTTCAACCTGGCGGGGCTGTTCGAGCTGCCGACCCCGGCCTTTGCGGGCCGTTCGGGCGCGATGGGCTCGTTCGCGACTGGTGCGCTGGCGGCGTTCGTCGCGACGCCCTGTTCGGGGCCGTTCATGGCCGGAGCGCTGGGCGCGGCGCTGGTCCTGCCCGCTGCCGCTGCGCTGGCGGTGTTCGCCGGGCTGGGGATCGGCATCGCGCTTCCCTTCATCGCGATCGGTTTCGTGCCCGCGCTTCGGCGGCGGCTGCCCAAGCCGGGGATGTGGATGGTGCGGCTGCGCCATATCCTGTCGGTGCCGATGTTCCTGACCGCGCTCGCGCTGGCCTGGATATTGGGGCAGGAGGCGGGGGTGACCGGCATGACGCTGGGGCTGGCCGCCGCGTTGCTGGCCTCGCTGGGCTTCTGGTGGACGGGGCTTCGCCAACATGGCGGCAAGGGCCGCGCGGGCTGGCCCGCCATCGCCGCGCTGGTGCTGGCGGTGGCGATCGTGGTGACGGTCAAGCCCGCCGTGGCGGTGGCCAAGGCGACCGCCGACACCGCCTTTACCGAGGCGAAGCTGGAGGATTTGCGCAAGCAGAACCGCCCTGTCTTCGCCTATTTCACCGCCGACTGGTGCCTGAGCTGCAAGGTCAACGAAGCCGCCGCGATCGAGCGCAGATCGGTGCGCGATGCGTTCCAGCGCAACAAGGTGGCGGTGCTGGTCGGCGACTGGACCGATGGCGATCCGGTTTTGGGACGCTTTATCGAGCGGCATAACCGGGCGGGCGTGCCGCTCTACCTCTATTATGCCCCCGGCGCGAAGGAACCGCAGGTGCTGCCGCAGGTGCTGACCCCGTCGATGCTCGAGAAGCTGGGGGCGTAAGTTCCTATAATTCCTCCCCTGCAAGGGGAGGTGGCAGGGCGAAGCCCTGACGGAGGGGTGTCCCGCTCTCGATAGGGTGACACCCCTCCGACGCGCTGCGCGCGCCACCTCCCCTTGCAGGGGAGGAATTATCCTATGCCCCCCTTGCACGCCCCCATCATGCGGTGCAGCATGGAACCCGGCCGCAAGGGGGAGCGTAACAACCGGATGGGGACCATCGCCGCGTTCGACGAAATCATGGGGGGCTCGGGCGCGGTTGCGTCTCGCCCCGAACTGTCTGCTTTGCACCGCTGGCTCGATACCACTCCCGACACCGAATTGCGCCGCCGCCAGCAGGCGGCCGAGGCGACCTTCCGGCAATTGGGCATCACCTTCGCCGTCTATGGCGAGAGCGATGCGGCCGAGCGGATCATCCCGTTCGACATCGTCCCGCGCGTCTTCCTGCCCGACGAATGGGCGCGCCTGTCCGAAGGGCTGGTCCAGCGGGTCGAGGCGATCAACGCCTTCCTCGACGACATTTATGGCGAGCGGAAAATCCTGCGCGACGGCATCCTGCCGCCCGACCTGATCTTCGGCAATCCGCAGTTCCGCCCCGAAATTGCGGGGATGCGCCCGCCGCACGGCGTCTGGGCGCATATCTGCGGCATCGACCTGGTCCGGACCGGCCCGGACGATTTCTTCGTGCTGGAGGACAATGCCCGCACCCCCTCGGGCGTCAGCTACATGCTGGAGAATCGCGAGGCGATGTTGCGCCTTTGCCCCGAGCTGTTCCGCCAGTTCCGGGTGGCGGCGGTCGACAGCTATCCCGACCGGCTGCTCGCCACGATGAAGTCAGTCGCGCCGCACGGCGTGGCCGAGCCGACCTGCGTCGTGCTGACCCCCGGCCATTACAACTCCGCCTATTACGAGCACAGCTTCCTGGCCGATTCGATGGGGATCGAACTGGTCGAGGCGGCCGATCTGGTGGTGGACGACGACATCGTCTGGATGCGCACCATCGCGGGCCGGGTGAAGGTCGATGTCATCTATCGCCGGGTCGATGACGACTTCCTCGATCCCTTGGTCTTCCGCCCCGATTCGATGCTGGGCGTGCCCGGCCTGATCGCGGCCTATGCGGCGGGCAATGTCGCGATCCTCAACGCGCCGGGCAACGGCATCGCCGACGACAAGGCGATCTACAGCTATATGCCCGACATCGTCCGCTATTATTCGGGTGCCGAGCCCAAGTTGAAGAATGTCGAGACCTGGCGCTGTCGCGAGCCCGAGGCGCTGGCCTATGTGCTCGACCATCTGGACGAACTGGTCGTCAAGCTGGTCGACGGGTCGGGCGGCTATGGCATGTTGGTTGGCCCGACCGCGACAAAGGCGCAGATCGAGCATTTCCGCGCCGCGCTGATCGCCGAGCCGCACCGCTATATCGCGCAGCCGACGCTGGCGCTGTCGACCGTGCCGACGCTGGTGGAAAGCGGGGTCGCGCCGCGCCATGTCGACTTCCGCCCCTTCGTCCTGACCGGCCGCAACGGGGTGGAGGTGACGCCGGGCGGCCTGACCCGTGTCGCCCTTCGGGAAGGCTCGCTGGTCGTCAATTCCAGCCAGGGCGGCGGCACCAAGGACAGCTTCGTCCTGCTCCATCCCGAACCTGACAGCTGGGTCCAGGTGCAGGGCCAGCAGTCGCAGATCCAGACGCAGGGGGCGCGCTGATGCTGTCGCGGACCGCATCCTCGCTCTACTGGCTGGGGCGTTATTTCGAACGGGCGGACTTCATCGCCCGACTGGTCGAGGCGACCGTCCGGCTCGACGTGCTGTCGCCGCGATCGGCGGGGCTGGCGGCCTGGGGTTCGGCGCTGGCCGTCACCGATACCGCCAGCGCCTTTGCCGATGGCGGGCGCGAGCTGCGTCGGCGCGAGGTCGCGCGTTTCCTGACGGTGGAGGGCTGCCATCCCGGCTCGATCGTCCGCTGCGTCGACATGGCGCGGACGAACGCGCGCGCGGTCCGCACCGCGCTGACCCGTGAGGCGTGGAGCGCGATCAACCGCGCCTGGCTGCATTTCGAGGCCAAGCCCGCCGCCGACGATCCGACCGCCGTCCTCGGCCTGGTCGAGGCGGTGAAGAACGAGACGCGCGGGTTCGAGGGTGCGGTCCACCGGATGCTGCGCAACCAGACGACCTGGTTCATCCGGCTGGGCCAGGCGGTCGAGCGCGCGGACAACACCGCGCGGCTGCTCGACGTCAAATACCACATCCTGCTTCCGGCGGGCGAGCGGATCGGCGGCGTCGTCGATCGCGACCAGTGGACGACGATCCTCCAGACCGTCTCCGCCGTCACCGCCTATCGCTGGCTTTATTCCGACGGGCTGAAGCCCGCCAATGTGATCGACCTGCTGATCGCGCGCACCGAGCTGCCGCGCAGCCTGGCGGCGTCGGTCGAGGAAACGGTGGACGTGTTGGGGCAATTGGCCCGGCGAACGGGGCAGCATGGGGAAGCGGATCGTATGGCGAGGGTACGCGCAAACCGGATGGGCAAGACGCGGTCGGGCGACGTGATCGCGGGCGGGCTTCACCAATATCTCGAAGCCTTTATCCAGGAGAATGCCCAGCTGCACGGCGCCATCGGCCGTCAGTTCAAGTTCGCCTGATGCGTATCGCCATCGAGCATCAGATCACCCACCGCGTGCAAGGGCGCGGCGGGGCGATCGCCCGGATGCTGCGCCTGACACCGGGCAACAGCGACGACCAGACGGTCGGGCACTGGCGGATCGATGTCGACTGCGACGCGCGGCTGCGCCCCGGCCAGGACGGGTTCGGCAATGCGGTGACGATGCTCTATATCGAGGGGCCGGTCGAACAGGTGACGATCACCGCCAGCGGCGACGTGCTGACCAGCGACGCGCATGGCGTGGTCCATGGCACCATCGAGACGCTGCCGCCCGCGCTGTTCCTGCGCGCGACCCCCGCGACCCCGCAGGACGCGGCGATCGCCGCCTTTGCCCGCGAGGCGACGCAGGACACGGACGGGCCGCTCGCCGCGCTCCATGCGCTGAACGCGGCCTTGCATCGGCGCTTTGCGGACAAGGTCGGACCGGGGGCGGCCGATGCGGGACAGGCCTTCGCCGCGGATGCGGTCGGGGCGTGCGATCTGGCGCACATCTTTTGCGTGGCGGCGCGGTCGCTGGCGATCCCGGCCCGCTTCGTCTCGGGCTTCGCGCTGCTCGACGGTGCGACCAGCGCGCATTGCTGGGCCGAGGCGCATGTCGAGGGGCTGGGCTGGATCGGGTTCGATCCCAGCATCGGCCTCAGTCCGCAGGACCGCCATGTCCGGGTCGCGGTGGCGCTCGATGCCGCAGGCGCGGCGCCGGTGGCTGGCGAGGCGTGGAGCGACCGGGTTCCGGTGGCCGCCGCGAGCCAATAGGATATAAGCCCGCTCCCCCCGACCGCTTTCCTGAAGGAGAGGGGGAGGTGCCGTCGGCTATGCCTCGCCCGCCTCGATCGCGGTCTCGACCGCGGGCGGGCCGGAGGCATCGGGATTGTCGGCATGGAGCGGCGCCCAGCCGCGCGGGCCCAGCGCCTCCAGCGGCTGGTATCGGGTCTTGTACATCATCCGCGCCGACCCCTTCACCCAATAGCCCAGATAGACATAGGGCAGGTCGGCCGCGCGGGCGCGCAGGATATGGTCCATGATGATGAAATTGCCCAGGCCGGGCCGCGTCGCATCCTGGGTCTCGAAGAAGCTGTAGATCATCGACAGCCCGTCGCCCTGCCGATCGGTCAGGCAGGCCCCCAGCAACCGCCCGCGCTGTCCCTGCGGACCGGCGGGTTCGCGATATTCGATCAGCATCGACTTGACCGGCGACAGCTCGACCATGTCGGCATAGTCGCTTTCGTCCATCGTGGTCATGCCGCCGCCCGGATGCCGCTCGCCCAGATAGCGGCGCAACAGGTCGAATTGCTCGGCGGTCGCCCAGGGCTGGCAGGCGGTCACCTCCAGATCGGCGTGGCGGCGGAGCAGCTTGCGCTGGGTGGCGTTGGGGCGGAACCCCGTGCTGAGCACCCGAACCGAGACGCAGGCGGTGCATCCGGCGCAGGAGGGGCGATAGGCGACCCCCTGGCTGCGCCGAAAGCCGATCCGGCTCAGCGCCTCGTTCAGCTCGTCGGCATGTTCGCCGTTGAGCTCGGTGAACACCTTCCGCTCCTCGCGCCCCGGCAGATAGGGGCAGGGCGCCGGGCTGGTGACGAAGAAGCGCGGAAAACGAAAGGGCGCAGTCACCGCCGGGCAGTTCCTTCAGGAGGGGAGAAGCACATGTCTAGCGATCTTCCCGCCCGATGGGATGGGGGTATCGTCGTACGGAAACGGGACGGTCGGCCGGGACATCGCTGACCCGGCCGCCATCGGGATCATGCGAGTTCGACCTGCGTCGTCTCGTAACCCGCCGCGCGCAACGCCTCGATCAGCCGGTGCAGGTGGAGCGCGTCGCGCGTCTCGCACTCGATATCGGTGATCAGCCCCTTGGCGGGCAAAGTGGTGAAGACGCGCTGGTGATAGACCTCGATGATGTTCACCCGCTCGTGGTCGAAGATGCGCGCGACGTTGAACAGCGCGCCCGGCTGGTCCTGCAACCGGATGCGCAGCCGCGCGAGCCGTCCGGAGCGCGCCAGGTCGCGCAGCAGGACATTGGCGAGCAGGCGCGTGTCGATATTGCCGCCGCACAACACGATGCCGACCGTCTTGCCCCGGAAGCGTTCGGGATAGGACATCAGCGCGGCCAGCCCCGCCGCGCCTGCACCCTCGACCACCGTCTTCTCGATCTGGAGCAGCGCGCTGACCGATTCCTCCAGATGGCGTTCGTCGACCAGCAGGATCTCGCGGACCAGCTGCGCCACCATTTGCGAGGTCAGGCCGCCCGGCTGCTTGACCGCGATGCCCTCGGCCAGCGTATCGCCCGCGCAAGGCAGGGCGGTGCCGTTCAGATGGTTGTACATCGAGGGGAACAACTGGGCCTGCACGCCGACCACCTCGACCGGCGGGGTGGCGGCCGCCGCGACCGTGGCCATGCCCGAGATCAGCCCGCCGCCGCCGATCGGCACGATCAGCGTATCGATGTCGGGCGCATCCTCCAGCATCTCGAGCGCGACGGTCCCTTGCCCTGCGATGGTGCGGGGATCGTCGAAGGGATGGACGAAGGTATAGCCGCGCTCGGCCTCCAGCACGCGGGCATGGGCATAGGCGGCGTCGAAGGTGTCGCCCTCCAGCACCACGGTCGCGCCATGCCCTTCGGTCTGAACGACCTTCACGATGGGGGTGGTGCGCGGCATCACGATGGTGGCGGGCACGCCCAGCCGGTTGGCGTGATAGGCCAGGCCCTGCGCATGATTGCCCGCCGAGGCGGCGATCACGCCCTTGGCGCGCGCCTCGTCGGACAGTTGCAGCAGCGTGTTGAGCGCGCCGCGTTCCTTATAGGCGGCGGTGAACTGGAGATTCTCGAACTTCAGATAGACGGTCGCGCCGGTCAGCTGGGACAGGGTCCGGCTGATCAGGGTCGGCGTGCGGATGATCCGGTCCGAAATCCGCGCATGGGCGGCGCGGACATCGTCGATCGTGACGATGGGCGCGGCCGATACAGGGACGGAGGACGGGATTTCCGAAGCGGCCTCTGGGGCGGTGCGAGTTACCATGGATCAGGCCGTAGCCGATCGGGGGCGGGAGGTGAACCGTTTCGGTGGGGAATGTCTTGTCGGGGCGGGGCCTTCTTCTCCCCTTCCGCAGGCGGGAGGGGCCGGGGGAGGGCAGGGAGTCTCACCGAGACCATCGCTCGTGGCCTTCCCTCCCCCATCCCCTCCCGCCTGCGGGAGGGGCGTGCCTGGGGCTGGCCGTGTGCGCCGCCGCAAAATTTCGCCTCGGACAGGGGGGGTAGGGGAAGGAAACGGTGTCTCACAGAGACCATTCCTCGAAAGAACCACCCCGCCACTGTTGCATTGCGGCATCGCCGCCCACGCGAATCGTGCCCGAATGCAACAAGCGCCCGGCACCTGCGTTGCTGGCCTTTTGGGGCCATGCTAGGGCGTCGCGATGATCACAGGGTTGCCACGGATGTCGCCGATGATCCGCTCCGTCACCGGCACGATCGCCCAGTCATGAGCGTCGCACCGACCGGGATCGCCACCACCGCGACCGAAGAATCCCATTCCCACCATCCCCAGGGGCTGGGGCGCCTGGCGCTGGGGGCGATCGGGGTCGTCTTCGGCGACATCGGCACCAGCCCGCTTTACGCCTTTCGCGAGACCTTCGCGAACCCGCACCACCCGCTGCCGCTCGACAATGCGCATATCCTGGGCGTCATCAGCCTGATCTTCTGGTCGATGATGATCGTCGTGTCGGTCAAATATGTCGCGATCATCATGCGCGCCGACAATCGGGGCGAGGGGGGCAGCCTGGCGCTGCTCGCGCTCGTGTCGGGGCAGACCAAGACGCGGCGCTGGTCGCGCGGGATCGTGCTGCTGGGCGTCTTCGCCACCGCGCTCTTCTATGGCGACAGCATGATCACCCCCGCCGTCACGGTGCTGGGCGCGGTCGAGGGCCTGGCGGTCGCCGCCCCCGCCTTTGGCAGCTTCGTCCTGCCGATCGCGATCACGATCCTGATCGTGCTGTTCAAGATCCAGCGTTCGGGGACGGAGCGGGTCGGGCTGTTCTTCGGGCCCGTCATGCTCGTCTATTTCACCGCGATCGCGGTGCTGGGCATCATGAGCTTCGTCCAGACGCCCGAGGTGCTGTTCGCGCTGTCCCCGCATTATGCGGCGCAATTCTTCCTGATCGAGCCGGTGCGCGGCTTCCTGGCGCTGGGTTCGGTCGTGCTGGCGGTGACGGGGGCCGAGGCGCTCTATGCCGATATGGGCCATTTCGGGCGGCGGCCGATCGGCCTGTCCTGGCTGATCTTCGTACTGCCTGCGCTGATGCTGAACTATATGGGGCAGGGGGCGCTGCTGGTCCGCGAGGGCGCGGCGGCGCTGGAGAGCCCCTTCTACATGCTGGCGCCCGAGGGGTTGCAGCTTCCCCTCGTCATCCTCGCCACCGCCGCCGCCGTGATCGCCAGCCAGGCGGTCATCACCGGCGCGTTCTCGGTGACGCAGCAGGCGATCCAGCTGGGCTTCATGCCGCGCCTGCGCATCGAGCATACATCGGCCGCGACCGCCGGTCAGATCTACATCCCGCTCATCAACTGGATGCTGATGGTGATGGTGATCCTGCTGGTGCTGTTCTTCCGTTCCTCGTCCAACCTGACCTCGGCATACGGGATCGCGGTGACGGGGGCGATGCTGATCGACACCTGCCTGTTGGGCGTCGCGCTGACCCGGTTGTGGAAATGGCCGCTCTATGCCGCGCTGCCGCTCCTCGGCCTGTTCTTCCTGGTCGACGGCGCCTATTTCCTCGCCAACCTGACCAAGGTGCCGTCGGGCGGCTGGTTCCCGCTGCTGGTCGGCTTCATCATCTTCACCTTCCTGACCACCTGGTCGACGGGGCGCAAGCTGATGATCCAGCGGTTGCGCGAAGGGACGATGCCGATCCACATCTTCATCGATTCGGCCGCCGGCGCCGCCAGCCGGGTGCCCGGCACCGCGATCTTCATGACCTCCTCGCCCGAGGGGGTGCCGCACGCGCTGCTCCACAACCTCAAGCACAACAAGGTGCTGCACGAGCGGATCATCCTGCTGACCGTCAAGATCATGAGCCAGCCCTATTGGGCCGAGGGCGAGCGCGCCAAGCTGGACGATCTGGGACATGGTTTCCACCGGCTGGTGCTGCGTTTCGGCTTCATGGAAGAGGCCGACGTCCCGTCGGCGCTCAAGCGGGTCGAGATGGCGGGCGGGGCGTTCAAGATGATGGACACCAGCTTCTTCCTGTCGCGCCAGACGCTGCTTGCCGCCGAACGACCCGGCATGTCGGTGTGGCGTGAGAAGTTGTTCTCCTGGATGCTGCGCAACGCCGAAAGCGCGATGGAATTCTTCCGCCTGCCCACCAACCGCGTGGTCGAGCTGGGCAGTCAGGTCGAGATTTGAGCGGCGAGCCAGCCCCGATCATCGTCACCGCGCTGTTCGGGCGCGCCGACCAGGGCTGGTTCGACGGCTTGCGCCGCCAGCATTTCCCGCCCGAGCGCAACGTGCTCGATGCGCATTGCACGCTGTTCCACCATCTGCCGCCCTCGGTCGAGGCGGAGTTGAAGCATCGGCTGAACGGCCTGACGCGCGGGCAACGCGCGCCGCAGGCGCGGGCGGGCGGGCTGATGTCGCTGGGCCGGGGCGTGGCGATTCGGATCGAATCGCCCGGACTGGTCGCGATCCGGCGCGAACTGGTCGATGCCTTTGCCGGGATGCTGACCCCGCAGGATGCGGGCGGCTGGCGCGCGCATGTGACGATCCAGAACAAGGTGACGCCCGCCACCGCCAAGCTACTCCTCCAGCAGATGGATCGCGATTTCCGCCCGCGCGAGGTGGAGGTGATCGGGCTGGGGGCTTGGTGGTATCGCGGCGGCCCCTGGGAAATGCTTTCGCGTCATTTGTTCGCTTGACGCCCGAAAATAGCCTGTCTATAGGCGCGCCTCCACCGGGTGGAACGCCTAGCATGGCGAAGTAGCTCAGCTGGTTAGAGCAGCGGAATCATAATCCGCGTGTCGGGGGTTCAAGTCCCTCCTTCGCTACCACCCGGTGTATTTCCTTCTTCAGAATGACGCGGATGGCCAGGCCTCCGATGTCTCCGGTCCTGGCTTTCCGGATTGGTACGCGACGCTGACGCCAGGCGTCCTTTATCCCGACAATATCAAACGCGTCTCAAAGGCTGGTGGCGTTTCGGACGCCGGAAATCGGGTCCCGCCATGTGCGATGATGCCCATTCCAGCGCATAGTTATTGGGCAAGCGAGAGCGTGTTGGATGCCCATGCGACCGCCCGCGATCGGAGCGTGCATCCTCTCAAAACTGGGATCCCTGAAAAGATGGAAGTGGCCACGCCCCAATCTCGATTGTTCATTATGAATTGTCCAATATCTTGATGAACTTAGACTGGCTCATATAGTTCTCGATCAATAAGTCTGTCGTCAAAATATTTACTAATAAAACGACTGGCGATATAGTTGAGGCATGGGAAACGCGCCCATAAATTCTCTTATTTATTCAGTGGTATAATCGGAATGCCTCAATATTTGTCTGGCGCGATGTGATATGGGAGGGGCGCGCTACGTCGGATTGGGGCGGGTGGCCAAGGCGGCCGCGAGGGTGGTCATGGATTTGCTCGAATGGCCCAAGCAAAGGCCTTCCCCCGATTTGATCCCGCCCATGGTTTTCGATTATCGGACGGATGATGGTTCCGAAATCCATGTCCAGTTGCGCAACTGGATCGAGGATGGCGATTGTGTCTGGGGTTCGCCTTTTCCGGATGAAGAGCAGAGATGCTATCATCGTCTTCGCATCGTGCGCTTTCATTGGCCCGCAATGGATCAGGACACGTTCCGTCTGATCAACGAATTGCCGCTCGCGAGCTTCATGTTTCGACGCGATATTCCAGTCGTTTTCGAAAATCTCGACCTGCCGGTCTATCCCCAGCGGAACGCAGGCTGAGGAAGGCGAGGCATCGCCTCGGCTTCATCGGACAATACACAAATTGATCCGCACCTTTTGGGACGCGGTGTCGAATAGCCTTGCCGACAGCCATGGGTGTTCGGGCTGGCCTGTCGGAATCGACCGGCGGCCGCATCTTGCCGCTTTCGCCTCAGGACTCGCCCGGCGGGTGAGCGGTCCGCGTGGGCATCCGGAAACCGTGCAAAATCCGCGTCATGCCCAATCTCCTCCGACCTGACCTATGCGGAAGGATGACATCTTGGCCATTGTTGCGATAGAGGGGCGGCGGACGTATTTTCGTGCCGCAATTCATGACCTGATCTTAACGGATATTTGGTCAATCGGGCGATAGGTCCCCTCATCACGACCCCAATGGGAGGCTTTGGGTTCCACGCCGTGAATGCCGCCGTCTATGCCCTGATAGCCAATAGCTGCATGGCGGCGCTGTTCGTCGTGACGTACGGCGTCGTCGCGATAACCTATTCGCGGCAGCGCGCGGCGGTCTGGTTCATGGTCAGCTATCTGCTGGGTTTCCTGACCCCGATCTGCGAATTGCTGTTCCGCTTCACCGATTATCGGCTGCTGTTCGCGGTGCTGGGATATGCCGCGTTCCTGGGCGCCATCACGGTGATGTCGGTGGGGATTCAGGCCTTTGCGGGTCATCGGCTATGCCGCCGTCCCGCCGCCTTGCTATGGGCGGGCGGAATGACCCTGCGGATGAGCCTGCTGGGCGGCACCCGCAACAGCTTGCCCTATGAGATGCTGTTCCAGCTGCCGTTCGCGCTCGGATCGATCCTGGTCCTGCTCTCCATCCGGCGGATCGCGCAGAAGGGGCCGATCCGAACCCTGCTGATGGTGGTGTTCGGGATCATCGGCGCGCATTTCCTGGCCAAGCCGTTCATGGCGGCGTCGCTGGGGTCGGGGCATTCGGCGCAATATTATGCGACCAGCTATTACGCGGTCGTGTCGCAGGTTTCGACCGGGGTATTGCTGGTCGCGGCCGGGCTGTTCCTGATGCTGCTGGTCATCCAAAAGGCGCTGGACGACACGATACGGGATGCGGAGAGCGATCCGTTGACCGGGCTGGCCAATCGGCGTGGACTGGCCCGGGCGGGCCCCGCGCTGCTCGCCGAGGCGAAGCGCGACGGGCACGGCCTTTATGCGATGGTCCTGGACCTCGATCACTTCAAGCGGGTCAACGACATGTTCGGGCACGCGATGGGGGACCGGGTGCTGGTGGCCTTTGCCGACCTGCTGCGGACCGTGGCCGCGCGCGACGTGCTGGCGGTGCGCCTGGGGGGTGAGGAATTCGCGCTGCTGGTGCCTGATGCCTTTGGCCCGGCGGAGCGATCCGACAACCGGGCCAGCCACCTGGCCGGCGACGTCCGCGCCCTGCTTCGTCTCTTCGATCGGCAGGGCCTGCCACCCCTGACGGTCAGCGGCGGCATCGTGCGCCATGCACCGGGCGAGACGCTCGACGATCTGATCGCCCGCGCCGACCAGCTGGCCTATCGCGCCAAGCGGGCCGGTCGCGACCATATCCTGCACGAGCCGGTGCCCGTGGCGGTCGAGCCGTTCCATGACTGGCACGACGAGTCCGAACCGGGGCGGCGCGTCGCCATGGGCTAGGGCCGGTCAGTCGCGGAACAGTCCGTGCGGGTCGTTCGCGACCAGCATGGCATCGGCACGCGCCAGCGCGATCAGCGTCAGGCCCTGCGTACGGGCATGGTCGATCGCGAGACTGGTCGGGGCCGAGATTCCGACCAGCATCCCGACGCCCGCGACCAGGGCCTTGTCGACCATCTCATAGCTGATCCGCGAGGTGACGAGGATGAAGTCCGCCCCCCGATCCGATCGCGCCAGCATGCCGACCAGCTTGTCGAGCGCATTGTGCCGCCCGACATCCTCCGCCGCCGCGAGCGTCGCGCCCCCTGCATCGCAGGCGATGGCGGCATGGACCGCGCCGGTCAGCGCGTTGAGCGGCTGGGACGTGCGAATGCCCTCCAGCGCGGCGAACAGCGTCGCGGTGCGGGCCTGGGGGACAGGGGGGCGCTTGGCAACGGGGCGGGCGATCTGCTCCAGCCCGGACAGCCCGCACAGGCCGCAGCTGGTGTCGCTCGTGCGGTGGCGGACCCGGTCGTGGATCCGTCCCCGGCAATGTTCGGCCAGCGTCACGCGGACGATCCAGCCCGCCTCCGCCGCAAAGGGATCGATCTCGACGATATCGCCCGGCGCGTCGATCAGCCGCTCGGTGAGCAGGAAGCCGGTGGCGAAGTCCGCCAGCCGCTCGGGCGTCATCATCATCACCGCATAGCCGAACCCGTCCACCTCGATCGCGACCGGGCATTCGACCGCGACGGCGCGGGTGATCGGCTCGACCGTATCGGGCGACAGGCGGACGAGCGTCAGTGGCCGGACGGGATCGCCATTGACTGCCGTCACAGGGCGGCGAGGTCGGCGGGGGTGTTCACATTGGCGATCGGCTGGGGCGATGCGATGGGGATCGCCCCGATCGCCCGGACCCAGCCGCGCACCGAGCGATCGCGGTTGAGCGACAGATGCGCCATCAGATGCGCCCCCAGGGCGGAGGGCCAGAGCCCCAGCACCGGCGCATCCTGGCAATAGCTGGGCTCGCGCCGCAGGATCGCGTCGATCAGCCCGTCGGGCAGGCGCGGCATGTCGCACCCGATGGTCAGGACACAGCGAAAGCCATGGGCGGCGGCATAGTCCAGCGCCCCGGCAATCCCGCCGAGCGGCCCCAGATCGGGCTCGGGCATGTCGGGCACGCCTTGCCCGCCGCCCACCTGTACCACGCGCGCGCAATGGGGGGCGATGGTGGCGCGGGCATGCGCCACCAGGGTTCGGTCGCCCAGCATGGCGACCGCCTTGTTCGATCCGAAGCGCGACGAACGCCCCCCGGTCAGGACGGCTCCCAATATGCTCATGACGTCATGCTCATGCGGGGACGCGGACCTTCACCGGCACCGACTTGCCCGCGGGCACATGGCTTTCCAGCGCATGATGTTCCAGCGGGATCAGATAGTTGAGTTCGGGGTAATAGCCGCCGATACACCCTTCGGGGATGTTGTACTCGACGACGCGCAGTCCCTCGACCACGCGGTCCTGCCCGTCATCGGCATCGCTTTCCAGCGCGATGGTCTGTCCGTCCGACAGGCCCAGCCTGGCGATGTCGGCCTTGTTCATCATCGCCACCATGCGCGTCCCGCTGATTCCCCGGAAGCGATCGTCATAGCCATAGATGGTCGTGTTGAACTGGTCGTTCGAGCGCAGCGTGATCAGCCGCATCCGCCCCTCGGCAGGGGGAATGCCGGAGGCGTCCATGGCGCGCGGCACGTTGAACTCGGCCTTGCCGCTCTCGGTTTCCCATTTGCGGTGCGAGGCCGGATTGCCCTTCCAGAAGCCGCCGGGCTCGAACAGCCGTTCATTGAAGTTGGCGAACTTGTCGGGATAGACATTCTCGATCGCGGTGCGGACCAGACCGTAATCGCCGACCCATTCGTCCCACGGCACGTTGGGATTGGGCTCCAGCACCGCCTTGGCGATCCCGGCGACGATGGCGGGTTCGGACAGCAGCGTGTCGGCGGCGGGCGTCGCTTTCCCGACCGAGCCATAGATGTGGCTGAACGAATCCTCCATCGACACCGCCTGGCGGCCGCCCTTCTGCATATCGGTCTCTAGACGGCCGAGGCAGGGGAGGATGTAGCTTTCCTCGCCCGGCACCAGATGGCTCTTGTTGAGCTTGGTCGCGATATGGACGGTGATGGGCAGCTTCGCCCACGCCGCCTTCATCCTGGCATGTTCGGGCGTGGCGCGCAGGAAGTTGCCGCCGAGCTGGACGAAGCCTTGCGCGGTCCCGGCGATGATCTGGCGGCACGCCTCGACCGTGTCCCAGCCCTTTTCGGTCGGCGGCTCGAACTTGAACAATTCCTTCAGCCGCTCGACGGGGGCGAGTTCGGTCTTCTCAGTGATGCCGACGGTGCGCTGGCCCTGCACATTGCTGTGCCCGCGCACCGGCCCCGGCCCGGCACCCTCGCGCCCGATATTGCCGCGCAGCAGGAGCAGGTTGACGATCATGTGCAGCGCGTCGATCCCGTAACGGTGTTGGGTGATGCCCATGCCGTACACCGCGATCACCCGCTCGGACTTCATATAGACGCGTGCGGCCTGTTCGATGGCGTCGCGGGTCAGGCCGGAATCGCGGATGATCTCGCTCCATGCCGCCTGACGGCAGTAATTCGCGAAATCCTCGAACCGGGTCGTGTGCTGTTCGATGAAGTGATGGTCGAGAATGCGCTTGGTGCCCTTGGCGAGCGCGCGGTCATCCTCCTCGATCACCAGCTTGCAGATGCCGGTCAGTGCGGCGATGTCGCCGCCCGCCTTCACCTGATGATATTGGGTCGAGATGTCGGTCGAGCTGCCGGTCAGCATCTGTATCGGGTTTTGCGGCGAGGCGAAGCGTTCCCAGCCGCGTTCGCGCAGCGGGTTGAACGTCACGATCTCCACCCCGCGCTTGGCGCAGGCCTGGAGATTGTGGAGCATGCGCGGCGCGTTGGTCGCGACATTCTGCCCGAAGGAGAAGATCGCGTCGCACTTGTCGTAATCCTCCATCTGGATCGTCGCGACGGGCGAGCCGATGGCGGACTTAAGCCCGACCGAGGTCGTCTCGTGGCACATGTTGGAGCTGTCGGGCAGGTTCTGCTGCCCCCACATCCGCGCGAACAGCGAATACATGAACGAGGTTTCGAGGCTCGCCCGCCCCGAGGCGTAGAGCACGACCTTGGTCGGGTCGCAGGTCTTCAGCTTGGCGCCGATCGCGGCGAACGCCTCGTCCCAGCTGACCGCGACATATTTGTCGCTCGCGCGGTCATAGCGCATCGGATGGGTCAGGCGGCCCGCCTGCTCCAGATCATGGTCGGGCCATGCCTCCAACTCCTTGACCGTGTGCCTGGCGAAGAAATCGGGCGTGACGCGAAGCGAGCTGAGCTCCCACGCGGTCGCCTTGGCCCCGTTCTCGCAGAACTCGGCGATGTGCGGCTTGGCCGGCTTGCCCCAGGCGCAGCTGACGCACATCACCCCGCCCGGCTTGTTCTGGCGGCGCAACGTGTCGAGCGTCTCGGGCCCCAGCCCCTCCTTGGGCAAGATCTTGGCCATGCCCTTCATCGATCCCCAGCCGCCGGCGGGGGCGGTATATTCGGTGATCTTCACATCGTCGTCGTCGCGCATCAGGCCCATCTCCACTTGCAGCGTCAAACGAAGCTAGCGCCGAATGGCCGCATGAGAAGCGGTTCATTTTTGTCGCTCGCGCGACTATCTAGGGCGCAAACATGCTTCACAGGACTATGACATGACCACCCACGCCACCCGCATGCTCATCCTCGGCTCGGGCCCCGCCGGGCTGTCCGCCGCCATTTATGGCGCGCGCGCGGGGATGCAGCCGATCGTGGTGCAGGGCATCCAGCCGGGCGGCCAGCTGACCACCACCACGGATGTCGAGAATTATCCGGGCTTTGCCGACGTCATCCAGGGCCCCTGGCTGATGGAGCAGATGCAGAAGCAGGCGGAACATGTCGGCGCGCGGATGATGTGGGACACGATCACGCAAGTCGACCTGACCAACCGCCCGTTCCGCCTGATCGGCGACGGTGGCGACGTCTATGAGGGCGAGGTGCTGGTCATCGCGACGGGCGCGCAGGCCAAGTGGCTGGGCCTGGACAGCGAGGACGCGATGAAGGGCAAGGGCGTGTCGGCCTGCGCGACCTGCGACGGCTTCTTCTATCGCGGCAAGAAGGTCGCGGTAATCGGCGGCGGCAATACCGCGGTCGAGGAGGCGCTGTACCTGACCAACCATAGCGACGACGTGACGCTGATCCACCGCCGCGATTCGCTGCGCGCCGAGCGTATCCTGCAGGAGCGGCTGTTCGCGCATCCCAACGTCAAGGTGCTGTGGAACAAGGAAGTCCGCGAGTTCGTCGACGGCGGCGGCAATGCGGGCCTCGTCGCGCTCGACCTGCTCGACACGGTGACGGGCGAGCATAGCCGCCTGGACGTGGAGGGCGGCTTCGTCGCGATCGGCCATCACCCGGCGACCGAGCTGTTCCGGGGGCATCTGGAGCTGGATTCGGACGGCTATATCGCGGTCGAGACGGGATCGACGCGGACCAGCGTGCCCGGCGTGTTCGCCTGCGGCGACGTCGCGGACAAGGTCTATCGTCAGGCGGTGACGGCGGCGGGCACCGGCTGCATGGCCGCGCTGGACGCCGAGCGCTTCCTGGCGGCGGCCGAGTTCGAGGACATGGCCAAGGCGGCGGAGTAACCGCGCATTCCTCCCCTTGCAGGGGAGGTGGCAGTCCGCAGGACTGACGGAGGGGTGTCACCATCAGCGGGGACACCCCTCCACCAGCTTCGCTGGTCCCCTCCCCTTGCAGGGGAGGAATTTACTTTAACTCAACCGATCGATCGCCTCCAGCGTAAGCGACCCCGGAATGATCATCACCGGCACGGGCAGCGCGCCCGCGTCGGTGCCCGAGAAATGGCTGACCAGCTTGCCCGGCGCGCCGCTGGCGGCGGCGCCCAGCACCAGCGCGGCGATGTCGGGATTGGCCGCGATCATCTCGCGGATCACCTTGGGCGCATCGCCCTCGCGCACCGTGATCGAAGGACGCAGCCCCGATTCGTCGAGCAGCGTGCCCGCCGCGCTCGCGACCAGCGCCTCGGCCTGCTGGCGCGCCTCGTCCTCGATCGTCGCCTGGACGCCGCCGAACGCGATGAATTCCTGCGGCGGCAGGACGGTCAGGATCTCGACGCCGCCGCCCGTCTTCACCGCCCGTCGCGCAGCAAAGCGCAGGGCGATCACCGATTCCGGACTGTCGTCGATCACGACCAGATAGATACGCATGGCGGCCCCCCAATTTGTGTCGAATGGATGCCGTTACATAACATTTCGTGCAAGGCCATGACTTGACCGGGCGCAATTCGGGCGCAAGAGACGGGCCGCTACGGAATTGGTTTGCCCCGAGAGGACCTCCATGTCGATCGAGATCAAGATGCCCGCGCTGTCGCCGACCATGGAGGAAGGCACGCTGGCCAAATGGCTGGTGAAGGAAGGGGATACGGTGAAGTCCGGCGATATCATGGCCGAGATCGAAACCGACAAGGCCACGATGGAATTCGAGGCGGTGGACGAAGGCGTGATCGCCAAGATCCTCGTTGCCGAGGGTTCGGACAATGTGAAGGTCGGCACCGTCATCGCGATCCTGGCCGAAGAGGGCGAGGACGCCGCGTCGGTTCAGGCGCCGTCCAAGTCGGAAACCCCGGCTCCGGCCAATCCGATGCCGACCGACCCGACCGATCCCAACAAGACCGGCAGCGAAGCCAAGCCCGTCGAGCGCACGGTCGAACAGGCCGAGGATCATGGCAAGCCCGCCGATTCGGGCAAGCAGGCCGGCCAGAGCGGCCGCGCGATCGCCAGCCCGCTGGCGCGCCGCATCGCCTCGCAAAAGGGTCTCGACCTGTCGGCGCTGACCGGTTCGGGCCCGAACGGCCGCATCGTAAAGGCCGACGTCGAGAATGCGCAGCCGGGCCAGGCCAAGGCAGCGGCTCCGGCCGCGTCGACCTTGGCTCCGGCGGAAACCGCCTCGGCCCCCGTCGCCGCGCCCAAGCCCGCGCAGGTGCCGGACATCCCGCACGAGGCGTCGAAGCTGTCCAACATGCGCAAGACGATCGCGCGTCGCCTGACCGAGTCGAAGCAGCAGGTTCCGCACATCTATCTGACGGTAGACGTGCGCCTCGACGCGCTGCTCAAGCTGCGTGGCGATCTGAACGCGGGTCTCGAATCGCGTGGCGTGAAGCTGTCGGTCAACGACATGCTCATCAAGGCGCTGGGCGTCGCGCTGATGGCGGTGCCGAAGTGCAACGTCATGTTCACGCCCGACCAGCTGATCAGCTTCAAGCGCGCCGACATCTCGGTCGCGGTGTCGACCCCGGCGGGCCTGATCACCCCGATCGTTTCGGAAGCCGATACGCGTTCGCTGTCGTCCATCTCGACCACGATGAAGGACCTGGCCACCCGCGCCCGCGACAACAAGCTGCAGCCGCATGAATTCCAGGGCGGCACCGCTTCGATCTCGAACATGGGCATGTTCGGCATCAAGCAGTTCGAGGCGGTCATCAACCCGCCGCAGGGCATGATCCTGGCGATCGGCGCGGGCGAGAAGCGTCCCTATATCGTTGACGACCAGCTGGGCGTGGCGACCGTCATGTCGGCGACCGGCAGCTTCGACCACCGCGCGATCGACGGGGCCGATGGCGCCGAGCTGATGAAGGTGTTCAAGGAGCTGGTCGAGCGTCCGCTGGCGATGCTGGCCTGATAGACCGGGGGCGGGCGCCATGCGGGTTCGGATCGAGCTGTTCTATATCGGCCTGGGGCTGATCGCGGCGCTCGTCATGACCTGGGCCGCGGCCTGGGCCTATCCGCTGGGCCGCACCGAAATCTGGTGGTGCGGCGTGGCGGCGATGGTTGCGACGATGGCGATGGGCATCGGCCCGCTCCACCGGGCGCGCATTGCCGACCGCATGGCACGGAGACACGCCGAACAATGAGCACGCTGCCCGATCAGAACCCGACCATCCGCGTCACCGCCATGCCGTCCGACGCCAATCCTTATGGCGATATCTTCGGCGGCTGGCTGATGGGGCAGATGGACTTGGCGGCGGGTTCGGTGGCGTCGCGCCATTCGGGCGGCCGCGCGGTCACGATCGCGGCGGAGGGGATGAAGTTCCACGCCCCCGTGCTCGTCGGCGACGAGGTATCGGTCTATGCGACGCTGGTCCGCGTCGGCAACACGTCGATGACGATCGAGGTCGAGGCCTGGCGCCGCGCCCGCCACGTCGAGGATGCGACCAAGGTGACGCAGGCCCGCTTCGTGTTCGTCGCGACCGACAAGGACCGCAAGCCGCGCAGCGTTCCGCCGCTGACCCCCGCGCAAGACTGATTGAAATTTTCTCGGGGTCACACCCCACGCACCGCCAAGGCGCGCGTTCATAAGGAAGAGCAACGTGGCTGACACTTACGACCTTATCGTCCTCGGCTCCGGCCCCGGCGGCTATGTCGCGGCGATCCGCGCGAGCCAGCTTGGCCTGAAGGTCGCGATCGTCGAGCGCGAGCGGCTGGGCGGCATCTGCCTCAACTGGGGCTGCATCCCGACCAAGGCGCTGCTGCGCTCGGCCGAGGTCTATCATTACATGACCCATGCCGCGCAATACGGCCTGTCGGTCGAAAAGCCCTCTTTCAGCCTGGACAAGGTGGTCGATCGCAGCCGCAAGGTTGCGGGCCAGCTGAATGCCGGCGTCAAGGGCCTGATGAAGAAGAACAAGGTCGCCGTCCATGAGGGCGTCGGCACGATCACTGGCGAGGGCAAGCTGTCGGTCGTCCAGGGCGACAAGACCACCGAGCTGACCGCCAAGCACATCATCGTCGCCACCGGCGCGCGCGCCCGCGACCTGCCCTTTGCCAAGGCGGATGGCGAGCGCATCTGGACCTATCGCCACGCGATGGTGCCGCCCGCCATGCCGACCAAGCTGCTGGTCATCGGATCGGGCGCGATCGGCGTCGAATTCGCCAGCTTCTACAACGACATGGGCGCGGAAGTGACCATCGTCGAGATGCTCGACCGGATCATGCCGGTCGAGGACGCCGAAGTCAGCGACTTCATGACCAAGCAGCTGACCAAGTTCGGCATGACCATCAAGACCAAGACCGGCCTGGAAAAGCTGGAGGCGACCGCGTCGGGCGTCAAGGCGACGATCAAGGGCCCGGACGGCAAGGTCGAGACCGCCGAGTTCAGCCATGCGATCGTCGCCATCGGCATCGTCCCCAACACCGAGAATATCGGCCTGGAAAAGCTGGGCATCACCACCGATCGCGGTCACATCAAGACCGACGGCTATGGCCGCACCAATGTCGACGGCATCTGGGCGATCGGCGACGTGACGGGCGCTCCCTGGCTGGCGCACAAGGCCAGCCATGAGGGCGTGATCGCCGCCGAGGCCATCGCACAGGCGCTGGGCAATAAGGACGTCCACCCGCACGCGATGGACAAGGGCAATATCCCGGGCTGCACCTATTCGCGTCCGCAGGTCGCCAGCGTCGGCCTGACCGAAGCGAAGGCCAAGGAAGCGGGTTACGAAGTGAAGGTCGGCAAGTTCCCCTTCATCGGCAACGGCAAGGCGATCGCGCTGGGCGAGGCCGAGGGTTTCGTGAAGACCGTGTTCGACGCCAAGACCGGCGAGCTGCTGGGCGCGCACATGGTCGGCGCGGAAGTGACCGAGATGATCCAGGGCTATGTCGTCGCCCGCCAGCTGGAGACGACCGAGGCCGAGCTGATGGAAACGGTGTTCGCGCACCCGACCATCTCGGAATCCATGCACGAGTCGGTGCTGGCCGCCTATGGGCGCGCGCTGCACATCTGATTTTCGCGGATCGGATACAGGGTGAGGGGCTCGCTGCGGCGGGCCCCTTTTTTGTTGGGGGATGCCCGTGGCCTTCGACTTCGCTCAGGCCGAACGGAGCGAGAGAATGACGCTGGTTCCCAACTCCCGTTCAGCCTGAGCGAAGTCGAAGGCCACGCCCAACCCTCACCCCAATTCGGCCAGGACCGCCCCGCTGTCGCGCAATTCGGCGAAATCCGCCGCCAGCAATCCCATGGTGACATCGAAGATCGCCTGCGCCTCCAGCCCGGCGGAGGGCACGTCGAAGCCCAGCACCGCATCCGGCACCACCGTCACCGCAAAGCCCAGATCGGAGGCCGCGCGGGCCGTCGAGTTGACGCAGAACCCCGCCACCGCTCCGACGATGTGAAGATGCGACAACCCCTGTTCGTGCAGATGTGCCGCCAGCAGTGTCGTGGCGAAGGCGGAGGAACTGCGCTTCACGAAGATCGCTTCACCGGGCCGCTCCACCGCGCAGGCCATTGGCGGATAACCGGGCGCGTCGGGATGCAGGGGCGAAGTCGGGTCGGTCTCGGCATGGCGGATATGGATGACCGGCCGCCCGGCCCCGCGAAACGCCTCGGCCAGCGCCTCGATCCTGGCGGGGGCATCCCCGTTGACGTGCGGACGCCCGGCCTCGATCCGGTCCTGCATCGCCTGTTGCATGTCGATGATCACCAAGGCGCTGGTCATGTCCACTCCCTCCCCCATCTTCGCTGCAATGTCCCTAGGTCGGATCGCCATTCAGTATTGCGTCTTCTTCCCCTCTCCCCTGGACAGGGGAGAGGGTTAGCGAAGCTTGCCAGCCTGCTGGCTAGCGCAGCTTGGGTGAGGGGTTGAGCGAGCCCAAAGGCTCGCGCGCTCGCTCCCCTCACCCAGCTCCGACTAGGCCTTTGCTGTCGCAAAGACCAAGTCTGCGCAACCCTCTCCCCTCTGCGAGGGGCGAGGGAAGGAAAGCCATCGTTGCATGTCGATCGGCCCTAATCCACGCGGGCGCCGCGCAAAGGCCATGGCCGATCGGCCTATCCGGGCCATCCTGCCGCATTCCGCTTGCGAAACGGATGGTTTTGGCCGCATCGGTCGCATCCGCAACAGTTCGACCGGCGAGCCATGACCCGAGCCCTTTCCCACCGCCTGCGCATCGCCATCGCGGCGCTGATCCTGTTCGGACTGAGCCTGCTGATCTTCGCGCCGGGCTATGTCGAATATGACAGCGTGGGCCAATATGCGCAGGCGCTGACCGGGACATATGACGACTGGCATCCGCCGATCATGGCGCGGCTCTGGTCGCTGTTTCCGGGGCAGGGGGCGCGGCCGATGCTGGTCCTGCAACTGGCGACATGGTGGCTGGGGCTGGGGTGCATCGCGGCGGCGATCGTCGACCGGCGGCCGCGCGCGGCGCTGGGCGTGCTGGCGGTCGGACTGGTGCCGCCCTGGCTGGGCTGGCAGGTGGCGATCCTGAAGGACGCGCAGATGACTGGCGCGGCGCTGGCGGCGGTCGGCATCCTCGGCTGGTGGCGATTACGCGGGCAGCGCGTTCCCGGATGGGGCTGGGCGGCGGCGGGCATGTTGCTCGCCTATGCCGCGCTGGTCCGGGCTAATGCGATCTTCGCCATCGCGCCGCTGGTCGCCTTGCTCGTCGCCGATCGCTGGGGCCGCCGGATCGCGATCACCATCGCACTGACGCTGGCGACGCTGGCGGTGGCGCCGCTCGTCAATCACAAGCTCCTCGGTGCTAAGCCCAGCGGCGTCGCCCGATCACAGGCGTTGTACGATCTGGCCGGGATCGCCGTGCGGGTGCCCTATGACGCGCGGCTGGGTTTCTCTCCACAGGAGGTCGCCGAAATCCGCGCCAAGGGGTGCGTGAAGCCGTTCTTCTGGGACCCTCTGGGCGAGCCCGCGCGGTGCGGCACCCGGTTGCAGCGGTTCGAGACGATCCCGCCTTCGCATCTCTATGCCCGGCTCGCCCCCGCCATGCTGCATCATCCGCTGGCCTATGCGGCGCAGCGGCTGACGCATGTCAATTCGACCTGGCGTCTGTGGGTGCCGCCGCGCTGGCCCAATGCCGCGCCGCCCCAAGCCAGCGAGCCGAACGATTATGGCCTGGGCCATCCGGGGCCCGTCGCGCTGACGTGGCAGCGCATGGCGAGCCCCTGGGTCGATGCGCCGGTCATGTGGCCGATCGTCTGGATCATCCTGGCGGCGGGCGGCCTGGCGGTGACGCGGGGGAGCGGGCTGGCGGGGGCGTTGTTCGGATCGGCGCTGGGGCTGGAGGCCAGCTTCCTGGTCGTCAGCGTCGCCTCGGATTTTCGCTATCACCTGTGGCCGGTCATGGCCTGTGCGCTGGGGCTGATCCTGGCCAAGCCGTGGCAGGGCGACCGGCGCACCGTCCGCGCGACGCTGGCGGCGTTGGTCGCGGTGCTGCTGCTCGGCGGGATCGCACGGGCGACCATGGCCGTGCCGCCGCAAAGCTATCAGGGCATGCTGGTCTGAACCCAAAATCCGGTCGGCGGCGTTACCCCGCCGAAAGGAGCCGCAAATGGCCGACGATCACGACCAGATTTACGCCGATTTCAAGGAGGCCGTGAACATGGCCCCCGCCGAACTCGAGAAATTCCTCGACAGCGACGAGTCGAAGGAGGTCGGGCAGAAGAAGGACGGCGCCGACGAAAGCGTGGGGCATGAATCGGGCGGCAAGATCGTCGCGATCAAGCGCAAGAAGAAGGCCGATCTGACCGGCGACGACTATGCGCATATGAAGAAGGTCGTCGGCTATGTGCACCGGCATCTGAAGCAGGGCGGCCCCGACAAGGATGTCGAGCATTCGCCCTGGCGCTATTCGCTGATGAACTGGGGGCATGATCCGCTGAAGGATTGAGATGCCCGGAACGCCGTTCAGCCTGAGCGAAGTCGAAGGCCACGCCTTGTCCTCGCCCCACGCCTTCGCCGGGGTGATGGTTGGAGTTGGAGCGACCGGATTCCCTTGGCCTTCGACTTCGCTCAGGCTGAACGGGGGGATGGGGATACCGGCTCCAAGGTGATGGAGATGGAAAAAGGGCCCGGTCTTTCGACCGAGCCCCTCTTTGCCCCCGATGGGAAAATCAGGCCGCGACGTCGTACGGCTTGATCTCGCCCGCCAGATACAGGTTGCGGGCCTTGGCGCGGCTCAGCTTGCCCGAGCTGGTGCGGGGCAGGGTGCGCGGCGGGATCAGTTCGATGACGCAGTTCATGCCGGTCACCGCGCGCACGCGCTCGCGGATCTCGTCACGCAGGCGGGCGCGTTCCTCGTCGTCCGAGCTGCGGCACTGGACCAGCACGGCGGGGGTTTCCTCGCCGCCCGGCGTGGTGATGGCGAAGGCGGCGATGTCGCCCGCCTTGAAGCCCGGCAGCTGCTCGACCGCCCATTCGATGTCCTGCGGCCAGTGGTTGCGGCCGTTGACGATGATCATGTCCTTGGCGCGGCCGACGATGTAGATATAGCCCTTGGACATATAGCCCATGTCGCCGGTGTCGAGCCAGCCATCGACCATGCAGGCTTCGGTCGCGGCCTGGTCGCGGAAATATCCGACCATGACCGACGGGCCCTTGCACCACACCTTGCCGATCGCCCCGTCGGGAAGCGGCGTGCCGTCCTCCTCGCGGATTTCGATCACCATGTCGCGCGCTGGCTTGCCGCAATTGACGATGGCGCGGAAACGCTGCGGCCGGTCGGTGCCGCGTGCGCCGCCCGACAGCTGGGTTTCCTCGACCAGTTCGACGCGGATGCCTTCGCCCGGCGGCATGATCGACACCGCCAGCGTCGCCTCGGCCAGGCCATAGGAGGGCAGGAAGGCCGTCGCCTGGAAGCCCGCATCGGCAAAGGCGTCGACGAAGGACTGCATGACGTCGGGGCGGATCATGTCCGCGCCATTGCCCGCGATCCGCCAGCGCGACAGGTCGAACCGGTCCGACGCCTTGGTCTGCGACGAGATGCGGCGCGCGCAGATGTCATAGCCGAAGGTCGGCGAATAGCTGACCGAGGTGCCCGGATTGCGGCTGATCATGTCCAGCCACGCCAGCGGGCGACGCGCGAAATCCTCGGTCTTGAGGTAATCGGTCGACACCTGGTTGGCGACCGGCGACAGGAAGCAGCCGACCAGGCCCATGTCGTGATACCAGGGCAGCCACGAGACGCAGCGGTCGCTCTCCTGGATCTTCATGCCATGGCTGTGCGCCGCCAGATTGTTGAGCAGCGCATGGTGGGTGATCGCCACGCCATGCGGAAAGCGGGTCGAGCCGCTGGAATATTGCAGATAGGCGATGGCGTCCGACTTCGCCTCGGGCAGCGGCGCCTCGGGCGCCTCGCGAGTGGCGAAGCTGTCCCAGTCGATCCCCTCGACGCCCGCCGCCTCGGCCGCCGCACCGGCCATCTGCGCCAGTTCGGGCGGGAAGATCAGCATCTTGGGGTCGCAGCTGGCGAGCTGGACGCGCAACTGCTCGATATAGCTGTCGCGCCCGCCGAACGAGGTCGGCAGCGGCAGCGGCACCGGCCAGGCGCCCGCATAGATCACCCCGAAGAAGAGGGCGGCGAATTCCGGGCCCGTCTCGGCGACCAGCGCGATCCGCTCCTCGGGGCGCACGCCGCTGGCGATCAGGCGGCGGGCGCAGGCCAGCGCGTCGTCGCGCAGCTCGGAGAAGGGATAGGGACGGGTCAGGACCCCGCGCGCATCGTGGAAGTTCAGACCGCGCGAGCCCGAGGCGGCATAGTCCAGCGCCTCGCCCAGCGTATCGAAGTCGGCGAAGCGGCGCGGCAGCGCATCTTCGGTCGGCGTCGCGATGATGGCGCGCGCGTCGTCCTGATGGTGCTCGATCGTCATGGCCTTGCCTTCGTTCCTTATGCTCTTGCGTCGTCCGGGCCGCGGGGCCGCGGAGACGAGTATGATTCTTTCGCCGGATGGACGGCGGCTTCCCGCGTTCTAATTCCAGTGTCAGTGTGGCACAAACAAGGCGTGTCTGCCGATCGTCGCCCGCCAAAGCCCCTTGATCCCAAATTGCTGGAGCAGATTGCGCTGCGCTATGTCGAGCGTTTCGCGACGACCGAGGGCAAGCTGGTCGAATATCTGACCCGCAAGCTGCGCGAACGCGGCTGGGCGGGGGAGGATGCGCCCGATCCGCGCGGGCTGGCGGCCAGGATGGTCGAGCTGCGCTATATCGACGACCGCGCCTATGCCGAGATGAAGGCGGCGTCGCTCGCTCGCCGGGGGCTGGGCGCGCGGCGGGTGCGACAGGCGCTGCAGGCGGCGCGGGTCGGGCCCGAGGATCACGAGGCGATTGCCGGGCAGGTGGCGGAGGCGGCGCGCGATGCCGCGCTGGCCTTTGCCCGGCGGCGGCGAATCGGGCCTTTCGGCGACGGCGAGGCGGATCGCGCGCTTCGGGAGAAGCAGTTCGCGGCGATGCTGCGCGCCGGTCACGACATGGCGCTGGCCCGGCAGATCGTGTCGGCGGCGCCCGGCGAGATGATCGACGACCGGGAATATTGATCCAAATTCGGCAAATTTTCCTTCAAGCAAAGAATCTTGGCCGTTTCGTCCCAGTCCGGACCAGCAAAAAGTGATCCGCCTCGCATTGCGGGTGCGAACAAAGATGCTAGCAATGCATCCAAGGGTGCGATGATGCTGGATGAAACGCCAAATACAGGGGGCGGCATCGACGGCGAAGCGGCGGATGCGGCCGTAAGGCTGACGGGGGTCGTCAAGTGGTTCGATGTGACGCGCGGCTTCGGCTTCGCGGTCGCGGACGATCGGGCGTACGGGGATGTGCTGCTGCACTTCACCGTGCTTCAGCCGCATGCCCGGCGCAGCCTGCCCGAAGGCGCGCGGGTGGAGATGCTCGCGGTGGAGCGCGGGCGCGGCTATCAGGCGCGCGAGGTGTTGAGCATCGACCTGACCCATGCCGTGCCCGAAATGCCCAAGCGGCCCCGCTCGCCCGACAGGATCGATCCCGAGACGCTGGTCGATGCCGCGGGCGATCCCGAACTGGTCGCGGTCAAATGGTTCAACCGGCTGAAAGGCTATGGCTTCCTGCTGCGCGACCGCGACGGGGCGGATATCTTCGTGCATATGGAGACGCTGCGGCGCGGCGGCCTGATCACGGTCGAACCGGGGCAGCCGCTGGCCGCGCGGATCGTCGATGGGCCCAAGGGGCCGTTGGCGGTGGTGGTGACGGAAAGGATGTAAGGCGTGCGACAGCGGGCTATGGGGGCGGGGCGCGGCATGGCGCTCGCGCTGGGGTTGGCTGCGATCCAGCTGAGCGGCTGCTCGGGCGCAGATCCGGCCGCCAGCACGGCGGACGCCCGGCAGGCGCCGAAAGTGCCGGTGACCATCGTCACCGCGTCGGGCAAACAGCAACTGCACGTCGAACAGGCCCGCACCGCCGCGGAGCAGCAGCAGGGACTGATGTACCGCACCGACCTGAAGCGCGATGACGGCATGTTGTTCGCGCCCTATCCGCCCGAGGGTGGCGGTCCGCGCGAGGCGAGTTTCTGGATGAAGAACACGCCGACCTCGCTCGACATCATCTTCATTCGCGCCGACGGCACCATCGCGCGCATCGCCGAGAATACCACGCCCTTCTCGGAAACCCCCATCCCCTCGGGCGAGCCGGTCGCGGCAGTGCTGGAACTGGTCGGCGGCCGCGCGGCCGAACTCGGCCTGTCGGAGGGCGATTCGGTGTCCTGGGCGAAATGAGGCCGTTCGGGGCAGGTAACGTCTGAACCACGCCAAGCCCCTCCCCCCTGCCGGGAGAGGGGCTTCATGTGCCCCATGCATGCGGAACGCGGTTGAAGGGCGGCGACAGCCGGGCTACACGGCGCGTCATGGGCATCAACCTCAACCCCTTCACCTGGTGGAACGGCGCCACCATCGGCACCTGGTTCGGTCTGCGCGGCAAGGCGCAGGTGGGCGAGGATGCCCACGGCAATGTCTATTATGAAGGCGGCAGCGACACCGCCGGACGCCCGCGCCGCTGGGTGATCTACAAGGGCTCGAACGATGCCAGCCGGGTTCCGGCGGAATGGTTCAGCTGGCTGCATCATCAGATCGAGGATGTGCCCGACCGCTCGCTGCCGCTGCGTCGCGCGTGGCAGAAGCCGACCCTGCCCAACCAGACAGGCACCGCCATGGCCTATCGCCCGGCCGGTGCGCTCGAAAAGGGCGGCCAGCGCGCCGCCGCGACGGGCGATTACGAAGCCTGGACACCCGAGGGGTGAAGACGGCTCGCTGGCTGGCCGGCGCTGCGCTGGCGGCCGCGCTGGGCGTGGGGGGCTGGTTCGGCTATCACGCCCTGACCCATAAGGACGGGGCGACCGCCGAGGATGCGGCGGTCAGCCAGATCCTGCCCGACCGCCCCGGTGGCGGGTCGGGGATCGAATCGGTCGATGCGGGCCAGGCGAACCTGCCCAGCGGCGGCACGCCGATGGCCGAGCGCGTCGCGGTGGTCGGCCTGCTCAACAAGCGCAACGGCGTCTCCCGCGAGCTGACCTTGAAGCCGGGCCAGGCGATTCGCGTCGGCGACGCGGTCGTGCGCCTGCGCGCTTGCGAAAAGACCGCGTCCTGGGAACCCGAACAGCTGACCGGCGCCTTCGTCCAGCTGGACGTGCGCGGGGCCAATCAGCGGTGGCAGCGCGTCTTTTCGGGATGGCTGTACAAGGAGCGCCCGGCGCTGAACGTCGTCCAGCACCCGGTCTATGACGTCTGGGCCAAGAGCTGCACGATGTCCTGGCCCGAAACCGGCCCGGAGACGGTGCCCGCCGCCTCGTCCGGCGCGGCGCCCAGGCGGTCGAGCGCGGCGAAGTCGCCCGCCGCCGACACGCCCGCGGACGAAGCCCCCGGCGCGACCACTCCGGCCAACGCATCGGACAGCAGCGCGACATAATCGTCGCGCCCGATCTCGACCGCGCCCATGGTCGACAGATGCGGGGTCTGGAACTGGCAGTCGAGCAGGCTGTACCCCCCGGCGCGCAGCCGCGCGACCAGCCAGACCATCGCGACCTTGGACGCATCGGTCCGGCGGCTGACCATCGATTCGCCGAAAAAGGCGCGGCCCAGCCCAAGGCCGTACAGCCCGCCGACCAGCTCTTCGCCGTCCCAGCATTCGATCGAATGGGCAAAGCCCATGTCGAACAGGTCGATGAAGACCCGCTCGATCGCATAGTTGATCCAGGTCTCGGGCCGGTCGGGCACGCTTTCGGCGCACATCCGGATGATCGATTCGAACGCGGTGTCGGCGGTCACGCGGAACCGGTCGGCGGCGACCGTCTTGCGCAGCGAGCGCGACAAATGAAAGCCGTCGAGCGGCAGGATCGCGCGCTTGCGGGGCTCGACCCAATAGACATGGTCGGCCTCGCGCGTGTCGGCCATGGGAAACACCCCCACGGCATAGGCGCCCAGCACGAGATGGGGGGTCAGCCGCTCGACCGGGCCCGGCTGATCCCGCCGGCTCATTTCCCCGACAGCCGCCGTTCGACCGCCCGCCACAGCGTCGCATAGGCCTGCGCGGCCGCACTACGCGGGGCGAAGGCGCCGATGGGGGCGCGGTGCTCGCCCATCGCCTCGACCAGGCTGGCCATGGGGATGGCGGGCCAGTCGGGCTGGGCGGCGACGGCCTCTGCGTGAAGGCGGCGGCGGCGGTCGACCATGACATGGACCGGCAGGATCGGCACGCGGCCCCGGACATGGCTGTCCACCACCTCCAGTGCGCGGGTCGACAGCGCGGAGGGGACGACCGGCACCACGATCAGGTCGACCGCGCGCAGCACCTGGTCGGTCGTTTCGGTCAGCCCCGGCGGGCAGTCGAGCAGCACCCGGTCATAGCCGTCCAGCCCGTCGATCAGCTTGCCCAGCCGCTTCTTCTTGTCGAGCTGGTGGAACAGCAGGTCGAGGCCGCGCAGCGAGGTGTCGGCGCCGATCAGCGACAGGTTGGGCGTGTCGGTCCGGCGCACCAGCCGTTCGACCGCGACGTCGCGCGAAAAGATCGCCTGCGCCTGGTCGCCGGGGGCCGGACCGCCCAGCAGCCAGGTCGACGCGGCCTGCGGATCGAGATCCCATAACAGCGTGCGGCGCGCGCACTGGGTCGCCGCGCACCAGGCCAGGTTGACCGCCATGCTGGTCTTACCCACGCCGCCCTTCATGCTGTAGATCGCGATCGCCGCCACGATTCGTCCCCCGACCTCCCGAGCCTGCCCCAAGAAAAAGGCCGACGAGGTATCCCCGCCGGCCCGATTTCGATCAAGTCCCTATCGTCCGATTGCCGAACGATGGAGAAAGACGTCTTAGACGTGGCAGCTCTGCGCGGCCTTCTTCGGGGTGGTCAGGGTGATGGTCTTCTCGTCACCCGTCAGGCGCCAGCCGCCCTCGGCGGTCAGCGGCTCACCGGCGGCCGGAGCCTTCAGCACGACCGGCGTCTCGCCTTCCTTCAGGCGGACATTGGCCTGCTTGTCACCCTGGAAGAAGGTGACGTAGGCCAGGCTCTGGTCCTTGCAACGGAAGGTCTTTTCGGCCTTGATCGCGGGCGGCAGTTCGACCGGCGCGCGGTTGGCCAGGACATTGGCCATGGGATCGGGGTTGGTATCGACCACCTCGGGCTGGCTGGGCTTGGAATTGCACGCTGCCAGGGCGAGCAGCGGTGCGGCGACGATGAGGGGGAGAAGGCTCTTCATAGCGAGGCGTTGCTTCGCAAATGCAGCAATGCCCCGTCAAGCGCGCAGATGGCCGTCGGGTTCGAAATGTCCGGCCTTCGCATGCGCCGCCGCGTCCTCCGCGCCCCGCGACCCGGCCTTGCGCTTGGGGCTTCCCAAGCAAGGCTTTGCTTGCCGAGCGGCGGGGCAGGGGCCATCTAGCGGGCATGGATGCGACACCCGACACGCTGGCCCTGATCGGCAACACCCCGCTCGTCCGTCTGAAGGGGCCGAGCGAGGCCACCGGCTGCGACATTTACGGCAAATGCGAATTCGCCAATCCGGGCGCCAGCGTGAAGGACCGCGCCGCGCTGTTCATCGTCGAGGATGCCGAGGCGCGCGGGGCGCTGCGTCCCGGCGGCACGATCGTCGAGGGGACGGCGGGCAATACCGGCATCGGCCTTGCGCTGGTCGCCAATGCCAAGGGCTATCGCACGATCATCGTGATGCCCGAGACGCAGAGCCGCGAGAAGATGGACACGCTGCGCGCGCTGGGGGCCGAACTGGTCCTGGTGCCCGCCGCGCCCTATTCCAGCCCCTGTCACTTCGTCCACACCTCGCGCCGGATTGCCGAGGAGACGGACAATGCCATCTGGGCCAACCAGTTCGACAACATCGCCAATCGCCGCGCGCATATCGTCGGCACTGCCGAGGAGATCTGGACCCAGCTGGACGGGCGGATCGACGGCTTCACCTGCGCGGCGGGCACGGGCGGCACGCTGGCGGGCGTCGGCATGGGGTTGAAGGCGCATGACGAGTCGGTGGTCATCGCGCTCAGCGACCCGCACGGCGCGGCGCTCTATGACTATTATGCGCATGGCGAGCTGAAGTCCGAAGGCTCGTCGGTCGCCGAGGGGATCGGGCAGGGGCGGATCACTGCCAATCTTGACGGCGCGCCGATCGACACGCAATTTCGCATTTCCGACGCGGAAGGCTGGTACTGGGTGCAGCGGCTCCTGAGCGAGGAAGGGCTGTGCCTGGGCCTGTCGTCGGGCATCAATGTCGGCGGCGCGGTGGCGCTGGCCAAGGCATTGGGGCCGGGCAAGCGTATCGCAACCATTTTGTGCGATACGGGGTTTCGCTACCTCTCCACGCTCCATAATCCGGCGTGGCGAGCGGAAAAGGGTCTTTAAATCCGGGACGGTGGGGCCGTTCCGGTGGTAGAGGTCGACATCGGTGCAGGCGCAGGATAGTTACACCCACTTCATGAAGTCACCCGACCACCATCATATCATGCAACGTGTGAAGGTCGGTATGATCGGCCTGGCTGCGGTCATCCTGTTGATCGCCATCGCCAGCACCATCCTGGGATCGCTGAATCGCGACAATCCGCCCGTCGAGACGGCCGGGGCGGCGCAGAGCAACATGGTGGCCGACATGGCCGTGGCGAACGCGACCGCCCCCAGCAGCGAACCGCTGGCCGAACTCGGCGTCGCGCCCGCCCCCGTCAACGCCCAGTCGCCCGCCGAATCCGCCCGCTGATCGGCGACACCGGCCTGGACCCGGTCCCGTCATAGCGGGCCGGTCCGGTCCGACGCCCGATAGCGTCGATTGATTCGAATCAAGACCGATTCGGGCGTGCTTCGGCCCGCGACCCGGCTCGGCCGCCGCGCTCCGTCGCCTTTCTCACCGCATCCCGACGCCGTCTGGCGATGATGGGAATCCTTCGGGGAAATCCGGGGATCGGTGCTTCGCGCACCCGTTTTTCGGCACTTTTCCGCCAGTTCGCCGATGCGCTCCCTCCCGCGCCGCGCCCAGCCGTTCGTCGCATATACAGCGATTTAGGAGCGGTTTCCCCGATCATCCCCAAAAATCCCGTTGCCACCCGTTGACGCTATAGGTAAACCCATTCCCAACAGAGGGGCAGGCTCATCATTGTCCAGCAATGGGTCGGAGCGCGGCATCGGCCGGGTTTCGAAGATGTGAGGCCGTGCGCGCCATGTGCGAGGTTGGCGTGTCCGAAAGGGGTTTGTATCAGGGAAGTGGCATTGGCCTTGTCGACGACAAGGGCCGCGTGGCCATCCCCAACGCCCTTCGTTCCACCCTGGCTCAGAACGCGCCGCGCCCCGATGGAAAGGACGGCGGGACCATCATCATCGCCGTACACGAAACCGAACGTTGTCTGATCGCTTATGACCCGGGTTATGTCGCGGTGCTGAAGAAGGAACTGGACGCGCGCACCGAGATGTCGCGCGGGCCCGACGGCCGCATCGACTATAACATCAAGCGCGATCTGGCGAATGGCGAGGCCGTGCCCTTTGACGGGTCGGGCCGTTTCATCATGCCGGGCTTTCCCCGTTTCCATGCCGGGATCACGGGCCATGCCTTTTTCTGGGGCACGTTCGACTATATCGAAATCTGGGACCCCAGGACGCTGGTCGAGACGCCGGGTCTGCCGCCCAAGATGATCTCGGCTGCGCGCTATCACTGCCAGGAAAAGGGGATCGCGCTGTGAGCGATCCCGTGACCGTGTCCGCCGACGCCCCGCACATCCCCGTCCTGCTCGACGAGGTGCTGGACGCGCTCGCCATCCAGCCCGGCGAGACGCATGTCGACGGCACGTTCGGCGCGGGCGGCTATACGCGTGCGATGCTGGGCCGGGGGGCGAAGGTCGTCGCCTTCGACCGCGATCCCGACGCGATCGCCAACGGCCAGGCGCTGGTCGCGGCCGCGCCGGGGCTGACCCTGATCCACCGGGAATTTTCCAGCCTGGATCAGGAACTCGATACCCGCGTTGATGGCGTGGTGCTCGATATCGGGGTGTCCTCGATGCAACTCGACCAGGCGGAGCGCGGCTTTTCGTTCCAGGGGGACGGGCCGCTCGACATGCGCATGGCGCAGGAGGGGGAGTCGGCCGCCGATTTCCTCAACACCGCCGATGAGGCCGCGATCGCCGACGTCCTCTATCATTATGGCGAGGAACCGCGGTCGCGCCGCGTCGCGCAGGCGATCGTCGCCGCCCGCCCGCTGACCCGCACCGGCGAACTGGCCGCCGTGGTCCGCCGCGCGCTCGGCCATCGCCCGCATGACAAGAAGGACCCGGCGACCCGGACCTTCCAGGCGATCCGCATCCATGTGAACCGCGAGCTGGACGAACTGGCCGAGGGGCTGGCGGCGGCGGAACGCGCGCTGAAGCCGGGCGGGCGGCTGGTGGTCGTCACCTTCCACAGCCTGGAAGACCGCATGGTCAAGCGCTTCTTCCGCGAGCGCGCCGGGCAGATGCCGGGCGGGTCGCGTCACCTGCCGCAACAGGCCGCCGCTGCCGCGCCCAGCTTTGCCCGGGTCGGCAAGGCGGTGCGCGCGGGCGAGGCGGAGCTGGCCCGCAATCCGCGCGCGCGTTCGGCGACGCTGCGCTTTGCGACGCGGACCGAGTCCCCCGCCTGGTCGGCGGGATCGAATGGATTGCCGGGGGGCGAGTTGAGTCAGGAGTTGGGCGTATGACGGCGGCGTATCGGTTGAAGGGGATCGGGTGGTTCGGGAGCTGCGTCGCGGTGGTCCTGGGCTTCTACCTGGTCTCGCTCCAGGTCGCGTCGGAGCGCAAGAAGCTGGACGACGTCAACGCCCGCATCGCCGCCGCGCAGCGCGACATCCGCGCGCTGGAGACCGAGTTCGACACCCGCGCCAACCTGGTCCAGCTGGAAAAGTGGAATGGTGACACGCTGGCGCTGACCGCGCCGGTCGCGGGGCAGTTCGTGGGTGACGAGTCGCAGCTCGCCTCGCTCGACGTGACGCAGGGGCCCGCCGCCGGAGCGATCCAGACCGCCGCGCTGCTCGTCCCCTCGCAGCCCCAGCCCGCCCCGGTCGCCCAGCCGGACGCGCCGGTCGTCGCCCCCGCCGCCGCCAAGCCCATCGCGCCCGCTCCCGTCGTCCGGCTCGCCAAGGTCGAGCTGCCCAAGGCCCAGATCGTCAAGGCCGTGTCCGAGCGTGTCGTCGCGACCAAGGGCGCCAAGCCCGCGCCGATCGCGACCGTGCGCACCGCCGCCGCCGTCGCGAAGGTCCGGCCGCAGGCGGTGGCGATGCTCGACCGCCAGCTGCTGTCCGACACGACGCTGGGCGACATTCTGAAGGGGGCCAAGTCCGAATCGCGGCGGCCGCGTTGAGCGTACTCGTCGCACGTCCCACCGGCACGCAGCGTACCGCCGGCCAGCGCCATGCGCTGGTCGCGACGACGCATATGCGGCTGATGATGCTGATGATGCTGTTCGGCGCGGCGGTGCTCGTCGTGATCGGACGGCTGATGATGCTGGCGATCTTCGCCGGTCCGGCCGACGCGGCGGCACGCACCGCGACGCTGGCCGCGCGCGGCGACATCGTCGACCGCAACGGCGCGCCGCTCGCGCGCACGATCGACAGCTGGACGATCGCGGTCCATCCCAAGAAGCTGATCGGCGACCCGATGGAGATCGCCGCGCGCCTTGCCGCGCTGATGCCCGATCGCGGCGACCAGGCCTGGTTCTACAACCAGCTGACCCGCAAGGCGAATTTCGTCTATCTGCAACGCCGCGCCAGCCCCGCGCTGGTCGAGCAGGTGAACGCGATCGGCGAGCCGGGGCTGGTCTTCGACCGCGAGACGCAGCGCCTTTATCCGCAGTCCAACCTGGCCGCCCACGCGCTGGGCTTCCTGTCGACCGACGGGCACGGGATGAGCGGCATGGAGCGCGTCCTCGACCAGCGGCTGCTCGACCCGGCCCAGGCGGGCAAGCCGGTCGCGCTGTCGATCGACACGCGCGTCCAGGCGGCGATGGAGAGTGAACTCGGCCGCGCCATGACGACCTTCTCGGCGCGCGGCGGCGGCGGCATCGTGCTCGACGTGGCGACGGGCGAGGTGATCGCGATGGTTTCGCTGCCCACCTTCAACCCCAACCGGGTCGGCATGGCGGGGTCCGAACAGCTGCGCAACATCACGACGCAGAGCGTGTTCGAGCTGGGTTCGACCTTCAAGCCGATCACCATGGCGACCGCGATGGAGAATGGTGTCGTCACCTCGATGGCGCGGCGCTTCGACGCGACCCATCCGCTCAAGGTCGGCGGCTATACCATCCATGACGAGGCGGGCGATCCGAAGCGCTGGCTGAACATGGCCGAGACGCTGATCTATTCCTCCAACATCGCCACCGCGCGCGTCGCCGACGAGATCGGGCCGCAGCGGATGCAGGCGATGTTCAAGAAGCTGGGCTTCGATACCAAGCCCGATATCGAGCTGCGCGAAAAGGGCCGCCCGCTGCTCCCCACCTATTGGGCGCGGACGACGACGATGACGACCGCCTATGGCCATGGCATTGCGGTGACGCCGCTGCACCTCGCCTCGGCCTATGCCGCGCTGGTCAATGGCGGCATCTGGCGGCCCGCGACGCTGTTGAAGGTGGCGCCCGGCCATGCGCCCGAGGGACGCCGCGTGCTGAGCGAGGCGACGAGCGCGCGGATGCGCCAGATGCTGCGGCTGGTCGTGATGCGCGGCACGGGGCGCAAGGGCGATGCGCCGGGCTATCGCGTCGGGGGCAAGACTGGTACGGCCGAGGCGGCGGTGGCGGGCGGTTACGACCGTTCGCGCAACGTGGCGACGTTTGCGGCGGCCTTTCCGATGGATGCGCCGCGCTATGTCGTGCTGGCGATGCTCGACTCGCCAAAGGGGACGAAGGAGACGTTCGGGTGGAAGACCGCAGCCTGGAACGCCGCGCCGGTGGTCGGGCGGACGATCACGCGGGTCGGTGCGATGCTGGGCGTCGTGCCGGACGCCAACAAGGATGTGGACGTGTCGGACATTCTGCCGACCCTGTGGCAGGACCCCAAGGCGCCGCCCGTGGATGGACGATGAGGCGCGCGGCATGAAGCTGAACCAACTGGACCATGACATCACGGGCGAGGGCGGCGACGCCCTCGTCTCCGGTTTCGCGATCGACCATCGCAAGGTCGCGCCGGGCACGATCTTCGGCGCGTTCCAGGGCGCGCGGGTGAATGGCGAGGATTTCATCGCCGATGCGGTGCGCAGCGGCGCGGTGGCGGTCGTCGCCCGGCCGGGCGTGGCCGTGGAGGGGGCGGTGCACATCGCCTCCGACGAACCGCGCGCGGCCTTTGCCCGGCTGGCGGCGGCGTTCTTCGCACCCTTCCCGGCGACCGCGGTGGCGGTGACCGGCACCAACGGCAAGACCTCGACCGTCGAGATGACGCGCCAGCTCTGGCGGATGGCGGGGCATCATGCCGCCTCGATCGGCACGCTGGGCGTGACCACCGCCGACGAGCGGACCTATACCGGCCTCACCACACCCGACGTCGTGACCTTCCTGTCCAATGTCGCGGGGCTGGCGCGCGAGGGCGTGACCCATCTGGCGTTCGAGGCGTCGAGCCACGGCCTGACCCAGTATCGGACCGAGGGGCTGGAGGTGTCGGCGGCGGCCTTCACCAATTTGTCGCGCGACCATCTCGACTATCATGGCGACATGGGGGCCTATCTGGCGGCCAAGATGCGGCTGTTCTCCGAGGTGCTGTCGCCTGAGGGAACGGCGGTCGTGTGGGCCGACGACGTGGAAAGCGGCCGGGTGATCGACCTGGCGCGCGCGCGCGGCAACAGGCTGGTCACGGTCGGCACGCGCGGATCGACGCTGAAGCTGGTCGAGCGGCATCCGACCCTGCTGGGCCAGGGGCTGGTGATCGAGGACGAACAGGGCGCGGTGCACAAGGTGCAGCTGCCGCTGATCGGGGCCTATCAGGCGGCCAATGCGCTGGTCTCGGCTGGCCTGGTCATCGCGACCGGCGGCGACGTCGCGCGGACGGTCGCCGATCTGGCCCGGTTGCAGCCGGTGCGCGGGCGGCTGGAACGCGCCGCCATCGCGCGCAGCGGCGCACCGGTCTATGTCGACTATGCCCATACCCCCGATGCGCTGGAGGCGGCGATCGCCGCGCTCAAGCCGCATGCGGGCGGGCGCCTGATCGTGGTGTTCGGCGCAGGCGGCGACCGCGATCCGGGCAAGCGCGAGGTGATGGGACAGGTCGCCTCGCTGCATGCCGACCGGGTGATCGTGACCGACGACAATCCCCGGACCGAGGACCCTGCCGCGATCCGCGCGCAGGTGATGCGCGGTGCGACCGGCGCGATCGAGATCGGCGACCGGCGCGAGGCCATCGCCGCCGCCATCGCCGAGGCGGGCGAGCAGGACATCGTGCTGATCGCGGGCAAGGGGCATGAACAGGGCCAGATCGTCGGCGACCTCGTCCTGCCCTTCGACGATGTGTCGGTGGCGCGGGAGTGCGCGGCATGACGTCCCAGGCCCCCACCAAGACGCCGCCGGTCGACAAGGCCGATTCCGCGCAGCCGGACGCACCCGCACGCGTGCGCCCCAAGCTGTCGCTGCATTATGGTGCCAAGACGCCCGAGGAGCGCAAATGACCCTGTGGACCGCGCAGGAGATCGCGGCGGCGACCGGCGGGCAGGCATCGGGCGATTTCGCCGTGTCGGGCGTCGCCTTCGACAGTCGCGAGGTCGGGCCGGGCGACCTGTTCGTCGCGATGGCGGGCGAGGCGACCGATGGCCATCGCTTCCTGGACCAGGCCTTTGCGCAGGGCGCGGCGGGCGCGCTGGTCAGCCAGCCGACCGATCATCCGCATGTCCGCGTCGCCGACAGCTTCCACGCGCTGGAGGACCTCGCGCGCGCCAGCCGGGCCCGGACACAGGCGACGATCATCGGCGTCACCGGCTCGGTCGGCAAGACCAGCGCGAAGGAAGCGCTCTATGCCGCGCTGGACCGGGGCTGGCGTGGGGCGGTGCACCGTTCGGTCAAGAGCTACAACAACCATACCGGCGTTCCGCTGAGCCTGGCCCGCATGCCGCGGGGCGTCCGCGCGGGCGTGTTCGAGATGGGGATGAACCATGCGGGCGAATTGTCCGCGCTGACCGCGATGGTCCGCCCGCACATCGCCATCGTCACCGCCATCGCACCCGCACATACCGAATTCTTCCCCGACGAATCCGCCATCGCCGATGCCAAGGGCGAGATCTTCCAGGGGCTCCAGCCCGGCGGCACCGCCATCGTCCCCTATGACAGTCCGCATCGCGATCGCCTGATCGCGGCCGCCCGGCCCCATGCCGCGCGGATCGTGACCTTCGGTTTCGATCCCGCCGCCGATGTCCGCGCGGTCGAGGCGATGCGCGGGCCCAATGGCGGCAGCTTCGTGACCGCCCGGCTGGGCGACAAGGAACTGAACTTCACCCTGTCGCAGCCGGGCCAGCATTGGGTGTCCAACGCGCTGGCGGTGCTGGCGGCGGTGGATGCGGCGGGCGGCGATCTGGGGCTGGCGGGGCTGGCGCTGGCCGAGATGGGCGGGCTGGCCGGGCGCGGCGCGCGGTTCCGCATGGCGAACGGCGCGCTGGTGATCGACGAAAGCTACAACGCCAACCCCGCCTCGATGCGCGCCACGCTGGCGGTGCTGGCCGAGGAGCCTGGACGCCACGTCGCGGTGCTGGGCGAGATGCGCGAGCTGGGCGAGGATTCGGCCGCCTATCATGCGGGCCTGGCCGAGCCGATCCTGGCCGCGCGCGTCGAACGGGCGCTGCTGGTCGGTGAATCGATGGCGCCGCTGGCCGCCGCGCTTGAGGGGCGGGTCGATTTCGTCCATGTGGCCGATGCTAAGGCCGCGCAAGCCGCGCTGGCCTCGATCATCGCGCCCGACGACGTGGTGCTGATCAAGGGTTCCAACGGGGTCGGGCTGTCGCGGGTCGTCGCCGCTTTGGGACGCGAATCTCGACTGGGCGGGGCGCAGGGTTAATGTTGTACTGGATCGCGGAGCATCTGGGTTTTCCGGGGCTTTTCAACCTTATCCGCTATCAGTCCTTTCGCACCGGCGCGACGGTGGCGACCGCGCTGTTCATCGGCCTGATCATCGGCCCGCGCTTCATCGGCTGGCTGCGCGTCCGCCAGGGCAAGGGGCAGCCGATCCGCGCCGACGGGCCGCAGACCCATCTCGCCAAGCGGGGCACGCCGACCATGGGCGGGCTGATGATCCTGACCAGCATGGCGCTGGCGATCATCATCTGGATGAACGTCTTCAACCCCTATGTCTGGGCGTGCCTGTTCGTCACGCTGGGTTTCGGCGCGATCGGGTTCCTCGACGACTATGACAAGGTGCGCAAGGCCTCGACGGCGGGCGTGTCGGGGCGGACCCGGCTGCTGCTGGAATTCGCCATTGCGGGCATCGCGGCGTGGATCATCATGGGGCAGAACGGGCCGCACCTGTATCTGCCCTTCACCTCGCGCATGTATATCGACCTCGGCTATTTCTATCCGCTGTTCGCCGCCTTCACGATCGTGGCGTTCGGCAATGCGGTGAACCTGACCGACGGGCTCGACGGCCTCGCCACCATGCCGGTCATCATCGCCAGCGTCGCGTTCATGGTCATCGTCTATCTGGCGGGCAATGCGAAGTTCGCCGACTATCTGGGCATTCCGCATGTGCCGGGCGCGGGCGAGCTGGCGATCTTTTGCGGCGCGGTGGTCGGCGCGGGGCTGGCCTTCCTGTGGTTCAATGCGCCCCCGGCGGCGGTGTTCATGGGCGATACCGGCAGCCTGGCGCTGGGCGGGGCGCTCGGCACCATCGCGGTCGTCGCGCATCACGAGATCGTGCTGGGCATCATCGGCGGCCTGTTCGTGGTCGAGGCGATGTCGGTCATCATCCAGGTCTTCTTCTACAAGCGGACCGGCAAGCGGGTGTTCCGCATGGCGCCGATCCACCATCATTTCGAACAGCTCGGCTGGTCGGAGCCGACGGTCGTGATCCGCTTCTGGATCATCGCCTTCGTGCTGGCGCTGGCGGGCCTGTCGACGTTGAAGCTGCGATGATCGTTTCGCGGGACTGGGCGGGAAAACGTTACGCGGTGCTGGGGCTTGCACGCTCCGGCGCCGCGACCGTTTCGGCGCTGCTGGCGGGCGGAGCGAGGGTCGTGGCGTGGGACAGCGATGCCAACAAGCGCGCGACCTTCGCATTGGACGACCAGTTGAGCATCGCGCCGCTTGATGACCTTTCGGGTTTCGACGCGCTGGTCGTATCGCCGGGGGTGCCGCTCAACACCCATAAGCTGGCCGCCGCCGCGCGCGCGGCGGGCGTGCCGATCATCGGCGACATCGAACTCTTCGCCCAGGCGCGCCGCGATCTGCCGTCGCACAGGGTCGTCGGCATCACTGGCACCAACGGCAAGTCGACCACCACCGCGCTGGTCCATCACATCCTGAAGACGGCCGGCGTGCCGACCCTGATGGGCGGCAATATCGGCCTGCCGATCCTGGGGCAGGCGCCGCTGCCCGAGGGCGGCGTCTATGTGCTGGAGCTGTCCAGCTATCAGATCGACCTGACGAACGGCCTGGATTGCGACGTGGCCGTGCTGCTCAACATCACGCCCGATCATCTCGACCGCTATGACGGCTTCGCGGGCTATGCTGCGTCGAAGGCCCGGCTGTTCGCGATGCAATCGGCCGGGCATGTCGCGGTGGTCGGCACGGGCGACGAAGCGTCGGCCAATATCGCGCAGGGCCTTGCCGGGCGGACCGACGATCTCGTCACCATCGCGTCGGACCCTATCGACCAGAGTCGCTGGCCCGCCTTGCAGGGGCCGCACAATGCCCAGAACGCCCGAGCCGCCATCGCGGTCGCGCGTGCCCTGGGTATCGCCGAGGATGCGATCGAGGCGGGGCTGGCCAGCTATGCCAGCCTGCCGCACCGGATGCAGCATGTCGCGACCCGGAACGGCGTGGCCTTCGTCAACGACTCCAAAGCGACCAATCCCGAATCCACTGCGCCCGCGCTCGGGGCTTTCCCGCGCGTGCACTGGATCGTCGGCGGCAAGCGCAAGGGCGACGATCTCGACGCCTGCGCCCAGCATCTGGACCATGTCGTCGCGGCCTACACCATCGGCGAGGCGGCACCACTCTTCTTCGATCTGTTGAAGGACAAGGTACCCGTGGTCGAGCAGTCGGGCACGCTGGAGGCGGCGGTCGCCCATGCCGCAGCGGCTGCGCGGCCCGGTGACACGGTGCTGCTGTCGCCTGCCTGCGCCAGTTTCGACCAGTTTCGCGATTATGAAGCGCGGGGCGACGCCTTCCGCGCGGCGGTGGAGGCTCTGGCGTGACCGACCGCGCTCCCAAGGCAAGCCCGCGTCCCGGCCTGATCGGATCGATGAAGGGCCGGGGCGGGCGCGGCGACCGTTCGCCGCTGGGCACCTGGTTCTGGGATATCGACCGGGTCCTGCTGCTGCTCACCCTGTTCCTGATCGCCATCGGCCTGGTCGCGGTCGCGGCCGCCAGCCCGGCGACCGCGATGCGCTATTCGGGCGAGCACCGCAAATTCGCCCCGCTCTATTATTTCTGGCGACAGGTGATGTGGGTCGGCGTCTCGCTGCCCGTGCTGTTCGGCGTCTCGATGCTGCCGGTCGTCACCGCGCGGCGCATGGCGGTGCTGGGGACGGGAATCCTGATCGCGATCCTGGCGGTGACGCCGTTCATCGGGGTGGAGATCAACGGCGCGCGGCGCTGGATCGGCTTCGGCATCGCGCAGTTCCAGCCGTCCGAATTCCTGAAGCCGATGTTCATCGTGACGACCGCCTGGCTGTTGTCGCTGAAGGCCAAGGAGCGCGACCTACCCGCCACGCTCATCACCATGGGGATGACCGGACTGGTCGCGGGCCTGCTGATGCTGCAACCCGATTTCGGGCAGACCATCGTCTTCTGCCTGGTCTGGGTGGCGCTGCTGATGATTTCGGGCACGCCGCTCAAGGTGATGCTGGCGATCGGGGCGATGGCGCCGGTCGGGCTGGTCACGGCCTATATGTTCTACAGCGTGGCGCGGAACCGCATCAACGCCTTCCTCTTCCCCGATGTCGATGGCGAGGGCGCGGCCGACCATTTCCAGGTCAATGCCGCGCACAACACGCTGACCGCGGGCGGCTGGACCGGCACCGGCCCCGGCGGCGGCACGGCCAAGTTCGGCCTGCCCGAAGCGCATACCGACTATATCTTCTCGGTGATCGGCGAGGAGTTCGGGCTGATCGCCTGTTCGATCATCGCGCTGGTCTTCCTGGCGATCGTGGTGCGGGTGTTCGTGAAGCTGCTTGACGAACAGGACGAGTTCAAGCTCTACGCCGCATCGGGCCTTGCCGTGCAGTTCGGCGCACAGGCGCTGATCTCGATGGCGGTGAATACGGGGCTGGCCCCGTCCAAGGGGATGACCCTGCCGTTCATCAGCTATGGCGGCTCGTCGATGATCGCGCTGTCGATCGGGATGGGGTTGTTGCTGGCATTCACCCGGCGCAATCCGTTCCTGACGCGCAGCCCCTATGTAGTCAGGTGGAGCGGGCAATGAGCCGTCACTTCGTCCTCGCCGCCGGGGGTACCGGCGGCCACATGGTCCCCGCCGCCGCGCTGGCGGCCGAACTGACCCGGCGCGGGCATCGCGTCGCGCTGGTATCGGATGCGCGCGGGGTGCGCTTTCCGGGGCTGTTCGAGGATATCCAGACCCATGTCCTGCCCGCCGGGCGTTTTGCGGGCGGGCCGGTCGGCTGGGCCAAGGCGCTGCGCGAGATGTGGCGCGGCCGGGCGATGGCGCGCGAGCTTTACAGCACCTTCCGCCCCGCCGCCGTCATCGGCTTTGGCGGCTATCCGGCGATGCCCGCCCTGCTGGCGGCGTTCGCGGAGGGCATCCCCACCGCGATCCACGAGCAGAACGCGGTGCTGGGCCGGGTCAACCGGCTGGTCGCGGGGAAGGTCGATGCGATCGCGTTGTCCTATGAGGATACCCAGCGGCTGAGCGCCAAGCACGCGGCCAAGACCCGGCTGATCGGCAATCCGGTGCGCGACCAGGTTCTGGCGCTCCGCGCGCGGCCCTATCCGCTGCTGGAGGAGGACGGCATCTTCCGCGTCCTCGTGACGGGGGGCAGCCAGGGGGCGAGCATCCTGTCCAAGGTGGTGCCCGACGGTCTCGCCATGCTGCCCGTCACCTTCCGGCGGCGGTTGCAGGTGACGCATCAGGCGCGGATCGAGGATATCGACGCGGTGCGCGCCAAATATGCCGAGCATGAGATTCCGGCCGAGCTCGCCACCTATCTGCCCGACCTGCCCGAACAGCTGGCCTGGGCACATCTGGTCATCGCGCGGGCAGGGGCCTCGACGCTGGCCGAGCTGACCGTGGCGGGGCGGCCCGCGATCCTGGTGCCGTTGCCCAGCGCCACCGACGATCACCAGACGGTGAATGCGCGCGAGATGACGAAGGCTGGCGGCGCGCGGACGATCGCGCAGAAGGATTTCACGCCGGTCGAACTGGCCAAGCAGATGCAGAAGCTGGGGCTCGACCCGGCGGCGCTGGAGAATGCGGCGGGGCGGGCGCGGGGCTGTGGGCGACCGCAGGCGGCGAGCGACCTCGCCGATCTGGTCGAAAGCCTCGACGCGCCGCGCATGGTCTTGCCGGTGGGCAAATCGCAAAGGACACGGAATTTGGCAGGGATGGGCGCATGAAGGGCGTCGCCACGGATATCGGCACGATCCACTTCGTCGGGATCGGCGGCATCGGCATGTCGGGCATTGCCGAGGTGATGAAGAATCTCGGCTACCGGGTGCAGGGCTCCGACGTGGCCGAGGGCTATGTCGTGCAGGGCCTGCGTGAGAAGGGCATTCCGGTCGCGATCGGGCACGGTGCCGACAATCTGGGCGATGCGGCGGTGGTGGTGACCTCGACCGCGATCACCCGCTCCAACCCGGAAGTCGAAGCCGCGCTGGAACGCCGCATCCCCGTGGTGCGCCGCGCAGAGATGCTGGCCGAGCTGATGCGGCTGAAGTCCACCGTCGCGGTGGCGGGCACGCATGGCAAGACGACGACCACCTCGATGGTCGCGGCGCTGCTCGATGCCGGGGGCGTGGACCCGACCGTCATCAATGGCGGCATCATCAACAGCTATGGCTCGAACGCGCGTCTGGGTGCGAGCGACTGGATGGTGGTCGAGGCGGACGAGAGCGACGGCAGCTTCCTGCGGCTGGACGGCACGATCGCGGTCGTGACCAATATCGATCCCGAGCATCTCGACCATTATGGCTCGTTCGACCGGGTGAAGGACGCGTTCGTCGAGTTCGTCGAGAATGTCCCCTTCTACGGCGCGGCGTTGCTTTGCCTCGACCACCCGGAGGTGCAGAACATCTTGCCGCGCGTCCGCGACCGGCGCGTCGTGACCTATGGCTTCTCGGCGCAGGCGGACGTGCGCGGCGTCAACGTCACGCCGATCCCCGGCGGCAACCGGTTCGAGGCGATCATCCGCAACCGCGACGGCTCCAGCCGCTCGATCGAGGGGATCGAGCTGCCCATGCCCGGCCGCCACAATGTCCAGAACGCGCTGGCCGCGATCGGCGTTGCGCTGGAGCTGGGCATCGAGGACGCGACCATCCAGCAGGGCTTTGGCCAGTTCGGCGGCGTGAAGCGGCGCTTCACCAAGGTCGGCGAGATCGCGGTGGACGGTGGCACCGTGACCGTCATCGACGATTACGGCCATCACCCGGTCGAGATCCGCGCGGTGCTGGCCGCTGCGCGGGAAGGCGCGCGGGGTCGCGTGATCGCGGTGGTGCAGCCGCATCGCTTCACCCGGCTCGGCAATCTGATGGAGGAGTTCCAGACCGCCTTCAACGATGCCGACCGCGTGCTGGTGACGCCGGTCTTCGCGGCGGGCGAACAGCCGATCGAGGGCGTCGATGCGCAGGCGCTGGTCGAGGGGCTGAAGCGGCGCGGGCATCGTTCGACCGCGACCGTCGCCGATGCCGATGCACTGGCCGAGGAACTGGCGGGCTCGATCCGCGCGGACGACATGATCGTCTGCCTGGGTGCGGGCGACATCACCAAATGGGCGGCGGGCCTCGCGGCAGCAATCGAGGCGCGCCGATGACCCTGCCCGATACCGCCGGCCGACTGACCCCCGGAGCGCCGCTGGCGCCGCTGGTGTGGTTCAAGGCGGGCGGAGCGGCCGAATATCTGCTGGAGCCGAAGGATGTCGATGACCTGTCGGCGTTCCTGCGCGCGCTTGCGCCGGACGTGCCGGTGATGGCGCTGGGCCTCGGTTCCAACCTGATCGTGCGCGACGGCGGCGTGCCGGGCGTCGTGATCCGTCTGGGCAAGCCGTTCAGCTATGCGCGGGCAGGGGAGGGGCAGCTCGTCACCTGTGGCGGCGGCACGTCGGGCATCCTCGTCTCGTCCAATGCGCGCGATGCAGGCATTGGCGGGCTGGAATTCCTGCGATCGATCCCCGGCACGGTTGGCGGCTTCGTGCGGATGAACGGCGGGGCCTATGGCCGCGAGGTCGGCGACGTGCTGGTCTCTGCCACGGTCGTTCGTCGCGACGGCACGGTCGAGACGCTGGGCGTCGCGGACCTCGAATACACCTATCGCCACTCCAACCTGACCGACGGGACGGTGGTGGTCGAGGCGGTCTTCCGGGGCCACGCCGCCGAGCCGGAGGCGATCCAGGCGGAGATGGACCGCATCGCCGCCGCGCGCGAGGCGTCGCAGCCGCTGCGCTCCAAGACCGGCGGCTCGACCTTCAAGAATCCGGACGGGCACAAGGCCTGGGCGCTGGTCGATGCGGCGGGCTGTCGCGGGCTGACCCTGGGCGATGCGCAGGTGTCGGAGAAGCATTGCAACTTCCTGCTCAATCTCGGCGGCGCCACGGCGGCGGAGATCGAGGCGCTGGGCGAGGAAGTCCGGACCAGGGTGAAGGCCCAGTCGGGGGTTTGCCTCGAATGGGAAATCCAGCGCGTCGGGGTGCCGAAGTGAAGGCCGCCACCTCCATCCTCCCCATCATAGATGGGGAGGGGGACCGCCGCGAAGCGGTGGTGGAGGGGCGAGGGGCTTGCCCCTCCACCAGCCTGCGGCTGGTCCCCCTCCCCAAGCTGGGCTTGGGGAGGAATGAAGAAGACCCCACGCAAACAACAAGGATCGCGTGATGCATATCGTCGTACTGATGGGCGGCTGGTCGGCGGAGCGGCCGGTGTCGCTGATGTCGGGGGCGGGCGTCGCCGATGCGCTGGAGCGGAACGGCCACCGCGTCACCCGGATCGACATGGGCCGCGACGTCGCGGCGAAACTGGTCGAGGCCAAGCCCGACCTCGTCTTCAACGCGCTCCACGGCTCGCCTGGCGAGGACGGCACGGTGCAGGGGATGCTCGACCTGATGGGCATTCCGTACACCCATTCGGGTCTCGCCACCTCGGTCATCGCGATCGACAAGGTGCTGACCAAGCAGGCGCTGGTCCCGCACGGCATCCCCATGCCCGGCGGCCGGATCGTGAAGTCGCAGGAGCTGTTCGCGGGCGATCCGCTGCCGCGCCCCTATGTGCTGAAGCCGGTCAATGAAGGCTCGTCGGTCGGTGTCGCGATCGTCACCGACACCAGCAACCACGGCAACCCGATCGCCCGTGATGGGGCGGGGCCTTGGGCCGAGTTCGAGGAGTTGCTGGCCGAGCCCTATATCCGGGGCCGCGAGCTCACCACCGCCGTTCTGGGTGGCCGCGCGCTGGGCGTGACCGAGCTGAAGCCCAAGAACGGCTGGTACGATTTCGACGCCAAATATACCGACGGCCTGACCGAGCATGTCTGCCCCGCGCAGATTCCGGACGAGATCGCCGAGGCGTGCAAGTCGCTGGCGCTGGAGGCGCACCGCATCCTGGGCTGTCGCGGGGCCTCGCGCTCCGACTTCCGCTGGGACGACGAACGCGGCGTCGACGGGCTGTTCCTGCTGGAGGTCAACACCCAGCCGGGCATGACCCCGCTCAGCCTGGTGCCCGAACAGGGCCGCCATGTCGGCATGGATTACGACGCGGTGGTCCAGGCGATCGTCGATGAGGCGGTCCACTGGTACAAGGACCAGGCGGGATGAGCCGGACGATCAAGCGCGGCACCTCGCCCCGCCGCCCTGCGCCGCGTCGTCGCCAGCCGGTCAAGCGCGCGACGCTCTCCGAACGGTTGCTGGCGAAGCTGCCGGTCAGCGAGGAGACGGTCAAGAAGGCCGTGACCTGGACGATCCTGGGCGGTGCGGGCGCGGCGGCGCTGGCGCTGGCGACCTGGGTCGGGGTGCCCGGCATGATCGGCACCGCCATCGCCGAACAGGCGGGCCATGCGGGGTTCCGCGTCCAGCAGATCGAGGTCACGGGCCTGAAGCGGATGGACCGGATGACGGTCTATGCCGTTGCGCTCGATCAGCAGAGCCGGGCGATGCCGCTCGTCAATCTGGAGGATGTCCGCGACAAGCTGCTCCGTTACGGCTGGATCAAGGACGCGCATGTCTCGCGCCGACTGCCCGACACGCTGCTCGTCGATATCGAGGAGCGGAGCCCGGCGGCGGTGTGGCAGGACAATGGCCAGCTGACCCTGATCGACGCGGGCGGCGTGCTGCTGGAGCCGGTGCGGCCCGAGGCGATGCCCGACCTGCCGCTGATCATCGGGCCGGGCGCGAATTTGCAGGAGCCGGGCTATCAGGCGCTGCTGTCCGCCGCGCCCGCGCTGAAGCCGCGGGTGAAGGCCGCGACCTGGATCGGCAATCGCCGCTGGGACCTGACCTTCGACAGTGGCGAGACGCTGGCCTTGCCGGAGGACGGCGCACCGGCCGCGTTGATGAAGTTCGCGGCGATGGACGGATCGCGGCCGCTGCTGGGGCGCGGCTGGTTGCGGTTCGACATGCGCGACCCTGCAAAGCTGGTTGCGCGCAGGCCCGGTTTGAATCAGAATCACGCTTTGGCCGATCCGGCGAAGGCCGGAGGCATGGCGGGCGACGTCGGACCGGGGAACGGCGCGGATGCGGCGGCGGTCGACGGGACATCACAGGGGTAACAGGGGCATGGCGAAGATCGCACCCGAGGGACTGATTACCGCACTGGACATCGGATCGTCCAAGGTGTCCGCCCTGATCGCGCGGAAAGGCGATGGCGGCGAGCTGATCGTGCTGGGCACCGGCCAGCGCGAGAGCCGGGGCGTCAAGCGCGGCTATATCGCCGATATGGGCGCGACCGAGGCGGCGGTGCGCGAGGCGGTCGAACAGGCCGAACGCATTGCGGGCCTGAATATCGAGAATGTCTGGGTCGGCTTCTCGGCCGGGGGGCTGGTGTCCGACGTGGCCGAGGTCGAGTTCGAGTTGGGCGGCCATCAGGTCGAACAGGGCGATATCGACGCGCTGCTGGCGGCCGGGCGCAACTCGATCGATCCGCAGGGGCGGATGGTGTTGCACGCGCAGCCCGCGCTCTACACGCTCGACGGACTGACCGGCGTGAAGAAGCCGCTGGGGCTGCATGCCGATCGGCTGGGCGTGCATATCCATGTCGTCGCCGCCGACGGTTCGCCGGTGCGCAACCTCGACCTGTGCGTCCGCTCGGCGCATCTGGAGGTGAAGTCGATCATCGCCGCGCCGGTCGCGACGGGGCTGGCCTGTCTGTCCGACGAGGAGCGCGAACTGGGCGTCGCGCTGGTCGAGATGGGGGCGGGGATCACCAATGTCTCGCTGTTCGCCGGGGGCATGCTGGTCGGGCTGTGCTCGCTGCCGATGGGGGCGGCGGATATCACCGACGACGTGGCGTCCGCCTTCGGTACGCGCCGCCAGATGGCCGAGCGGATGAAGTGCTTCCACGGCTCGGCCAATGCGTCCCCGCGCGACAATCACGACATGATCCAGGTCACGCCGATCTCCGCCGAGGATGGCGGCGACACGATGCAGATCACCAAGGCACAGCTGATCGGCGTGATCCGCCAGCGGCTGGAGCATCAGATGGGCGAGATCCGCAAGGCGCTCCAGCATCTGAAGTTCGAGGGGCCGGTGGGGCGCCAGGTCGTGCTGACCGGCGGCGGCGCGGAGCTGAAGGGCATCGCCGACTATGCGCAGCAGGCGCTGGGCCGCTCGGTCCGCATCGGCCGGCCGCGCGGGCTGGCCGGTCTGCCCGATGCGCATGGCGGCCCGGCTTTCGCGACGCTCGCGGGTCTGGCTTTCTATGCCGCGACCGATCCGATCGACCTGCGCAGCATCGCTCCGGTCAACCAGACGGTGCATCGGCCGAGCGGCATGGGGCTGTTCCGGCGGTTAATTCAGGCGGCAAAGGCCAATTATTAACGAAAAGCCTTCCAAACTGGACGGTTTTATGTTGGCACCGGGCAGTCCTCTGGTGCACTAACGATCAATCAGGGGCCCGGTCTTAGCGTATCGACCGGGAACGGCGGAGTAATATTGGGATGAGCATCGAATTCATCGCACCCGAGGTCGACGAACTGACGCCGCGCATCGCGGTGATCGGTGTCGGCGGTGCCGGCGGCAACGCGATCGCGAACATGATGCGCGCCGAGGTGCAGGGCGTGGATTTCCTCGTCGCCAACACCGACGCGCAGGCTTTGAAGCAGTCGATCGCGCCGCAGCGTATCCAGCTGGGCGCCAAGATCACGCAAGGGTTGGGTGCCGGTAGCCGTCCCGAGATCGGCCGCGCGGCCGCCGAAGAGACGATCGACGACCTGTCGAAGCTGCTCGAGGGCAGCCATATGTGCTTCATCGCGGCGGGCATGGGCGGCGGCACCGGCACCGGTGCGGCCCCGGTCATCGCCAAGGCGGCGCGCGACATGGGCATCCTGACCGTCGGCGTGGTGACCAAGCCCTTCGCCTTCGAGGGCAATCGTCGCGCCAAGTCGGCGGATGGCGGCATCGAGGAGCTGCAGAAGTACGTCGATACGCTGATCGTCATCCCCAACCAGAATCTGTTCCTGATCGCCAATGCCAACACCACCTTCAAGGAAGCGTTCGCGATGGCGGACGAGGTGTTGCAGCAGGGCGTGCGCGGCATCACCGACCTGATGGTCATGCCGGGCCTCATCAACCTCGACTTCGCCGACGTCCGCTCGGTGATGCAGGAGATGGGCAAGGCGATGATGGGCACCGGCGAGGCGACCGGCGACAATCGCGCGATCGAGGCGGCGCAGAAGGCAATCGCCAACCCGCTGCTCGACGGCGTGTCGATGCAGGGGGCCAAGGGTGTCATCATCTCGATCACCGGCGGCGACGACATGCGCCTGCTCGAGGTGGACGAGGCCGCGAACCATATCCGCGAGCTGGTCGATCCGGATGCGAACATCATCTGGGGCTCGGCCTTCAACCCCGAGCTGGAAGGCCGCATCCGCGTGTCGGTGGTCGCCACCGGCATCGACGCCGAGGTGAAGGTCGCTCCGTCGCCCAGCGAGTCGAACCGCAGCGGCTTCAGCATGGGCGGCATGGCGCGCAAGACCGACGACACGCCCAGCTATCGCCCCAGCGAGCCCGCCGCCCCGGCACCCGCGCCGCAGGCGAGCGTGACCCCGCCCGCGCCGGTCGAACCGCCCGTCGCCGCCGCGCCGGCACCCGCCCCGGTGGCACAGCCCGCCCCGGCACCCGCCGCCGCTGCGCCTGCCGCTGCCAAGTCGACCGAGGAAGACGAGCTGGTGCTGGGCGCGGACACGATGGTCCCGGCGCCGTCCGCAGCGCCCGCCACGCCCGCGAGCCCGGCCGCTCCGGCGGCGGGTGGCGACGATGCCCGTCGCCGCTGGCTGGCCCCCGGCAGCGAAGCGGGCGAGGCTCCGGCCCAGCCCGCGCCGCGCGTGAAGCTGGGCGGCACGCTGTTCGAGCGCATGTCCAACGCCGCACGGGGTGCGCAGCGTGACGAGAATGCGCAGGGCGGTGACTCGTCGCTCGACATTCCGCGTTTCCTGCACCGGCAGAACAACCAGTAATTCCGTCCCGCAAGGGATGGACAAGAGGCCCGCGCGATCCGTTCGCGCGGGCCTTTTTCGTTGGGCGGCGGCCCCGCGACGCCATTTCCATCCGTCATCCCGGTGAGGCGGGAATTTTTCCCGAACCCTGACCCCGCCGCGAAAGGCCGGGCCTTTGCCGGGGCGACGGCGCTGGGCTGTCCGTTGCCGGGTGTTCGAGGTGTCACGCCTCGACCCGGTGCCGCAAAAGGCCCCAGCCTTGGCCGGGGCGGCGGTCGGTCGCCGCGCCTGTTGGTCGACGGCGTGGAGCGATCGGGCGCGTCGGGGGCGGGAAGGGCATTGCCGTGCACGGCAAAACGCGCTTTATGCGGATCGGTCCCATGACGTTCCCCTATCTTTCCCGCGCTTCGCTGGCGCTCGCCCTGATGCTCGCATCGGCCCCCGTTCCGCTTCTGGCACAGGCCATGGTCCAGCCGCTTCCCGGCACGACCGATGCCGACCGGCTGGGCGATGTCATGCGCCGCGTCGCGCAGAACCCGCGCGACATCGACGCGCTGATCGAGGCGGGCGAGTTGTCCATCCGCCTCGACGATCTGTCGGGCGCGGCGTCGCTGTTCGCCCGTGCCGAAAAGGTCGATGCGCGCGACCCCCGGATCAAGGCGGGGATGGGATCGATCCTGGTCCGGTCCGAGCGACCGGGCGAGGCGCTGCGCTATTTCGCGCAGGCCGAGGCGGCGGGACTGGCCCCGGCGAAGTTCGCCGCCGATCGCGGTCTGGCCTATGATCTGGTCGGCGATCAGGTGCGGGCGCAGCGCGATTATCGGCTGGCGCTGGCGAGCGAGCCGAATGACGAGATCGTCCGCCGCTATGCGCTGTCGCTGGGCATTTCGGGCCAGCGCGAGCGGGCGTTGCAGGAACTCGATCCGCTGCTCCGCAAGACCGACCGCGCGGCGTGGCGCGCCCGCGCCTTCATCCTGGCGATGGCGGGCGACCTTCCCGAAGCGACGCGCATCGCGGGCACGATGATGCCCGCCCAGCTGGCGCAGGGGCTGCAACCCTTTTTCCAGCGCCTGCCGACGCTGCCCGCCACCGACCGCGCCTTCGCCGTCCATTTTGGCGAGACGCGCGCCACGCCCGAGCGGCTGGCGGATGCCCGGCTGGCCCCCAGCCTGCCGGTGCTGACCCCGGATGCGCCCGTCGCGCTGGCCTCCGCGACGGTGGCGACGCCCGCGCCGGTGCAGCAGGCGACGGCACGCGACGAGCGCCGCCGTGGCGGTCGCGGTTCGTCGCGTCGCGATCCTGGCGTCGCGACGGCGGCGCTTCCCGCTCCGGTCCGGACCGCGTCGACCGCGATGATCCAGCCCTTGCCCGACACGAACCGCGTCGTGGCCGCCGCCTCGCCGATGCGCCCGGTCCAGCCGCAGCCGGGCTTCACCTCCGCGCTGCCGACCGCGCCCGCCGCGCGCCCGACGGAACCGGCCGCCGCGCCCACGGCCCCCGTCGCGCTGGCCGCCGCCGAGCCCGCACGGCCGATGATCCAGCCCCTGCCCGCGCCCGCCACGGCGCCGGTCGCCACCGCACCGGTCACTGCGCCGCCGGTCCAGATGGTCCAGGCGGTTCCGACCACGCCCGAGCCGACGCCCGCAGCCCCGCCGGTCCAGCTCGCCAAGGCCGAGACCACCCCGATGGTTCAGCCGGTCCCGGTCGAAACCAGCGAGCCGACGCCTCCGTCGCGCCCGGCCCGCACGGCGTCACGTCGTCCCTCGCTCGCCGCCTCGCACGCCTTGCGCGAGGATTCGGTGCTGGCACGGATCGTCGCCAATCTCTCTATCCCCGCCTCCGAACTGGGGGTCGAAGGGCCGGAGCGTCCAGCGGTGGTCGCCGCCAACACGCCGGTATCGGGCGGGGCGCAGCGCGTCCTGGCCGAAGCCCGCGCCAAGGCCGACCGCGATCACCAGGCGCGCGAAAAGGCGAGCGAGGCCGCCGAGCCCGCCGCGAAGGAAAGCAAGACGCCGACCGCCGCCGAGCGCAAGGCCGCTGCGGCCAAGGCGGCCGCCGAGAAGAAGGCGCTCGCCGCCAAAAAGGCCGAGGCGGAGAAGAAGGCGGCCGAAGCCAAGGAAGCCGCCGAGGAAAAGAAGCGCGCCAGGGCCAATCCCGAGCGCATCTGGGTCCAGGTTGCGGGCGGCGCGAACGAGGACGATCTGCCCAAGGCCTGGGCGGCGACCAAGGCGAAGGCCCCCGAGCTGTTCGCCGCGCGCAAGGGCTACAAGACTCCGCTGCGCGCGACCCACCGGGTGCTGACCGGCCCGTTCAAGACCGAGGCGGAGGCGCGCGCCTTCGTCAACCAGCTGGCTAAGAAGGGGGTTTCGGCCTTCCCCGTGACCAGCGACGCAGGGCAGGCGGTGACGCGGCTCGACGCGAAGTGAGCCGCTTCGTCCCCTGGGCCTCTTATCCCGACCGGAGCCGGGGCCGTCGCCATGACGAGGCCAAGGGACTGGAACGCGGCCCGCGCGACGCGTTCCAGCGCGACCGCGACCGGATCATCCATTCGATCAGCTTCCGGCGGCTGCGGCACAAGACGCAGGTGTTCATGGCGCCCGATGGCGACCATTTCCGCGTCCGCCTGACCCACAGCCTGGAAGTGGCGCAGATCGGGCGGACGATCGCGCGAACGCTGGGGCTGAACGAGGATCTGACCGAGGCGCTGTGCCTGGCGCATGACATCGGCCACCCGCCCTTCGGCCATGCGGGCGAGGATGCGCTGAAGGCGGCGCTGACCGATCATGGCGGGTTCGATCACAACGGCCACACGCTGCGCACCCTGACCGCGATCGAGCGGCCCTATCCCCGCTGGGATGGGCTGAACCTCAGCTGGGAGACGCTGGAGGGGCTGGCCAAGCATAACGGCCCGGTCCGCCACCCCGGCTGGGCGCTGCGCGAGGCGGATGCGGGCTTTCCGCTCGACCTGGACAGCCATGCCTCGCTGGAGGCGCAGGTCGCGGCGCTGGCGGACGATATCGCCTATGACAATCACGATATCGACGACGGCCTGCGCGCGGGGCTGCTGACCCTCGACCAGCTGCTGAGCGTGCCGCTGGTCGCGCGCGGGTGGGACGTGGCGCGGGCGCAATTCCCCGATGTCGCGCCCAAGAGGTTGGCGAGCGAGCTGATCCGCTCGCAGATCGGGGTGATGGTCAACGACCTCGTCGCCGAGACGCGGACGCGGATCGCCGATAGCGGGGTGGGGGACGTCGCCGATGTCCGCGCGGCGGGCCGGGCGCTGGTCGGCTTTTCGGACGCGATGCGGGCCGAGGAGCGCGACCTGAAGCGGTTCATGTACGCCAATCTCTACCACCACCCGCGTCAGCTGGCGGCGGCGGACGCGGCGCACGGCATCGTCCAGGGCCTGTTCGCCGCCTATCGCGCCGACCCCGCGCAACTGCCCGAGGAATGGCGCGAGCGCTTGCCCGAGGACGAACCGGCGCGGAGTCGGCATATCGCCGACTTCATCGCGGGGATGACGGACCGTTATGCGGTGCGGTGCTATCGCGAGGTGATCGGCGCGATCGACCTGCCGGACGGCTTCTGACCGGAAGGCGGTGTTCGGGATTGGTGGCAATCGAGGCCCGACAAGCGCTATCCTGCCGTCATGCGACAGCGCTTGACCAGTTGGTTGCGATCTCGAAGACCTGCACATGGTCCGGCCGCCGAAGCGAGCCTTGCGGGACCGCCGCCATTCCGGTCCGATCACGATCTCTATCGGTGGCGACTATGAATTCGCATCGCCTTCCCCTTGACCCTTCTCAGCTATGGGGGACTGGGCGATTTGGGACTGCCCCTGGTCTATGCTCCATTGGCCGTCGTCCCGGCGGTCCTCGTCTACCTCGTGATGAAGCTGCACGCATGGCGTGATCGCCGGGCGGGGCGACGCTTCAGCCACTATGACGTACGCGACTTTCCCCAATGGGGATCGCACCAGCTCAATGTGATCTAAGTAACTGAATCTACATGGAACGTGACGGGGTTCGATCCTGTTCTTGATCGGTTGCACAGGAGATCGATCATGGCACAGAAGGGCGCAGGCGGTAATCCCGGAGCGGTTACGGCCAAAGGCGGAGATGGCGCGCGTGGCAGCTTGGGGACCGGGCGAGGCGGTGGCACGGGCACCGGCGCGAAGAAGACCGCTTCCGGAAAATCGGACAAGGAGGGCGGGCATTCGGGACAGAAGATCAGCGGTGCATGATCACGCCTGTCGGTCGCCCGGAATAGGAAACGGCCCGCTCTTCCCACCGGAAGAACGGGCCGTTTCTCTTGAGCCGTCAGGCAGAGATCAGCGAGCGCTGGTCTCGACGCCTGCGCCCAGTGCGCCGCGGGCTTCGTCGGTCGTGAAGGCAACCTGGGTGGTGCCGGTCGTGCCGGTCACGCGGTGGCCCTTCACCACGAAGCGGAACGGCTCGCCGCCCGGATAGCGGCGGCCCTGGATCACCGGATTGCCGTTTTCGGTCGACCGGGTGTAGACATAGGTCTGGCCTTCGTGAACGAAGCGCTGCTCGCCCTCGGCGGCGATCGCACCGACGGTGGGGATGGCGGCGACGGCCGCGGCCAGGATCAGAATGGTCTTGCGCATGATCGAAACTCCCGCTTTTTGCGTTGAGCCGGATCAGGTCCTCTCGCGCTGTAACTTTCGTATACCGAGTTATTGCGGCGCAGCATGGACGGCAACTGCAAAGGGCTGGGGCATGGATGCACTGCGCGCAATCGCTCGCCCGGCCCGCCCGCCAAGCATGATTTGAAGCGCGCGCCCGATTTCGCTAGAGCGCAACGCTTTCCTACCCCCGATCGGACGATGCGATGACCCTCTACACCCGCTTTGCCGCGCATATCGATGCGGCGCTGGACACGCTGGTTGCCGCCGGCACGTTGCCCGGCGGGCTGGATCGCCGCAACGTCACGGTTGAGCCGCCGCGCGACGCGTCGCATGGCGACCTTGCCACCAACGCCGCGATGGTGCTGGCCAAGCCCGCCGGGACCAACCCGCGCGCGCTGGCCGAGGCGCTGGCCGCCGAGCTGGGCAAGCTGGACGAGGTGGACAGCGTCGCGGTCGCCGGGCCGGGCTTCCTCAATATGCGGCTGACCGACGCCGCCTGGCGCGACGAGCTGGCGGCGATCCCGCAGGCGGGGGGCGATTATGGTCGCTCGGCGCGCGGGAACGGCGTGACGGTCAACATCGAATATGTCTCGGCCAACCCGACCGGCCCGATGCATATGGGCCATTGCCGGGGCGCGGTGGTGGGCGATGCGCTCGCCACGCTGCTGGAATTTGCGGGCCACAAGGTCATCCGCGAATATTATGTCAACGATGCGGGCGGCCAGGTCGACGTGCTCGCCCGCTCGGCGCATCTGCGCTACCGCGAGGCGCTGGGCGCGACGATCGAGATCCCCGAGGGGCTCTATCCGGGCGAGTATCTGAAGCCGGTGGGCGAGGCGCTGGCCGCCGAGTTCGGCGACGCCTATGTCGACGCGCCCGAGGGCGAATGGCTGATCCTGTTCCGCACCCGCGCGGTGGCGGCGATGATGGCGATGATCCGCGAGGATCTGGCGCTGCTCGGCATCCATCACGACCTGTTCTCCTCCGAGGCCGAGTTGCAGGCGGCGGGCAAGCCCGAGGCGGCCGAGGCCGAGCTGCGCGCGCGCGGCCTGGTCTATGACGGCGTGCTGGAAGCCCCCAAGGGCGAGACGCCCGAGGATTGGGAGCCGGTCGAGCTGCCGCTGTTCCGCTCCAGCCAGTTCGGCGACGATCAGGATCGCCCGATCAAGAAGTCGAACGGCGCCTGGACCTATTTCGGCGCCGACCTGGCCTATCACTATCAGAAGGCGCAGTCCGCCGATCAGCTGATCGACATCTGGGGCGCCGACCATGCGGGCACCGTCAAGCGGATCGTCGCGGCGGTCGAGGCGCTGACCGGCGGGAAGACCAAGTTCGACGTGAAGCTGGTCCAGATGGTCCGCCTGCTGCGCGGTGGCGAGCCGGTGAAGATGTCGAAGCGCGCGGGCAATTTCGTCACGCTGGCCGATGTCGTGCGCGAGGTCGGCAAGGACGTGGTCCGCTTCACCATGCTGACCCGCCGCGCCGATGCGCAGATGGACTTCGACTTCGCCAAGGTGGTCGAGGCGTCGAAGGACAATCCCGTCTTCTACGTTCAGTACGCCCATGCCCGCATCGCCTCGCTGAAGCGCCGCGCGGCCGAGGCGGGGATCGAGGGCGGCACCGCCGACCTGTCGCTGCTCGATACCGAGGATCTGGCGCTGGTGAAGCTGGCCGCGCAATTCCCGCGCATCGTCGAGACGGCGGCGGCGGCGCGCGAGCCGCATCGCATCGCCTTCTATCTTTATGATCTGGCGGCGGCCTTCCATGCCGCGTGGAATGTCGGCAACGACCGGGTCGATCGCCGCTTCCTGATCGCGGAGAATCCCGATGTCACGCGCGCGCGGCTTTTCCTGAGCGAAGGGATCGGGCAGATTATCCGCAACGGCCTGGCGCTGATGGGCGTCGAGGCCGTGTCGGAGATGAAGTGATGGCGAACGAGATGGACCTGCGCGGCTATGACCAACAGGAGGACGATCGTCTTCCCTGGCTGGAAACCGTCGAGGCGGACGAGCCCGAGGGCGTCGGCATCGGCAAGGTCGTGGCGCTGGTCATCCTGGGCCTCGCCATTCTCGCCTTTATCGGCTTCGCGCTGTACAAGTGGCAGGCGCATACCGCCGCCGCCGATGGCGACGGCGCGATCATCGCCGCGCCCGAGGGCGACTATAAGGTGCGTCCGGCCGATCCGGGCGGGCTGAAGGTCAAGGGCGAGGGCAATACCGCGATCGCCACCAGCGCGGGCAAGCCCGGCGGCACCGGCGCGATCGACCTGCGCGCCGTGCCCGAGGCGCCGATGAACGGCACCCGCGTCGTCCAGAAGCCCGCCGAGCCCAATGGCGGCCGCAACGCCGTGGCGCAGGTGCCCGAATCGGGCGGCAAGCTGGTCGCGCCCGCGCCCGTGGCGGCGGCGCGTCCCGCCCCGGTCGCCGCGACCGGTAGCGGGTCGATGGTCCAGCTGGGCGCCTATCCCAGCGAATCCTCGGCCAATGCCGCATGGGACCGCTTCTCCAAGCGCTTCTCCTATGTCGGCGCGCTGGGCAAGGTGGTCCAGCCGGTCGCCTCGAACGGCAAGACCCTCTACCGCCTGCGGGTGAATGCCGGGTCGGCCAACCAGGCCGCCGATATCTGCGGTCGCCTGCGCGTGGCGGGCGAGAGCTGCTTCGTCGCCAGCTGATCCATCACGCCCCTTTCCCGCCCATGCGGGGAAGGGGCCGGAGTGTGCGTTCATGATCCCCGTCATTTTCGGCCTGTCGGGCCCGGTGCTGACCCCCGACGAGCGGGCGTTCTTCGCCTCGGTCGAACCGGCGGGCTATATCCTGTTCAAGCGCAACATCGTCGACCGGGCACAGGTCCGCGCCCTGACCGACTCGCTGCGCGCGCTGGCGGGGCGCGACGATCTGGCGCTCCTGATCGACCAGGAAGGCGGCCGGGTCGCGCGAATGGGGCCGCCCGAATGGCCTGCTTTCCCCGCCGGGCCGGTCTTTGCCCGGTTGTACGAGACCGCGCCGATGTCGGCGATCCAGGCGATGCGCGCCAATGGCCAGGCGCTGGGCCTGATGCTGCGCGAGGTGGGGATCAGCGTCGACTGCGCGCCGCTGCTCGACGTGGTGCAGCCGGATACGACCGAGGCGATTGCCTGTCGCGCTTACGGTGCCGAGCCGATGCAGGTCGCCGCGCTCGGCCGTGCGATGCTGGAGGGGCTGGCGGCGGCGGGCGTCGTCGGCGTGGTCAAGCATATGCCCGGCCATGGCCGCGCGCTGGTCGACTCGCATCACCTCCTGCCCACCGTCACCGCAAGCGAGGCCGATCTGGCGGTCGATCTCGAACCCTTCCGCAAGCTGGCCGCCGCGCCGATGGGCATGACCAGCCATATCGTGTTTGAGGCCTGGGACGCCGAGCGCCCCGCGACGCTGTCGCCGACCGTGATCGAGCGGATCATCCGGGAGCGGATCGGGTTCGACGGGCTGTTGATGACCGACGATATCGACATGAAGGCGCTGAGCGGTACGGCGGGCGAGAAGGCGGCAGGCGCGCTGGCGGCGGGATGCGACCTGGTGCTCGATTGCTGGGCGCGGATGGACGAGATGGTCGAGATTGCGGGGCGGGTGCCGACCATCACCGACGCGGCCCGCGCCCGGCTCGACCGCGCGATGGCGAGTGTCGGTCCGGGGGAGGGCGACTTCGCCGAGCTGATCGCCCGCCGCGACGCGCTGTTGGCGCTGGCGGAATAGGCACCACCCCATTCCTCCCCATCGAGGATGGGGAGGGGGACCGCGCCCGCACGGCGTGGTGGAGGGGTGGCGGTGTCAGCCGCCGTCTGCGACGGCGCCCCTCCACCATCGCTACGCGATGGTCCCCCTCCCCAAGCAGGCTTGGGGAGGACTGAAATGGCATTCAGCGGGTTTCCTCATTCCTCCCCAAGCTATGCTTGGGGAGGGGGACCGCCGCGAAGCGGTGGTGGAGGGGCACGGGGGCGCACTTCACCTGAGAGGGATGATCCGGCCCCCCTTTCTCTCCGGAAAGATAAACCCCGCCCGTCTCGCCATGGCTTCGCATCGCCGCTAAGCTGGCGCATGATGACGGGGGAACAGCTGACGCTTGATCTGGACGGGTGGGAAGGGCCGCTCGACCTGTTGCTGTCACTGGCGCGTTCGCAAAAGGTCGATCTGCGGCAGATTTCGATCCTGGCACTGGTCGAGCAATATCTGCGTTTCATCGACCGGGCGGGGCGGATGCAGCTGGAACTGGCCGCCGATTATCTGGTGATGGCGGCATGGCTCGCCTATCTCAAATCCTCGCTGCTGCTGCCCCGCCAGCCCGAGGAGGAGCCGGACCCCGAGGATCTGGCGCTGCGGCTGCAACTCCGACTGGAGCGGCTGGCGGCGATGCGTGAGGTGGGGGCGCGGCTGATGGCGCGCGACCGGCTGGGCCGCGACGTCTTCGCGCGCGGCGCGCCCGAGGGGCTGGCGGTGCAGCGCAAGGCGCAGTGGCAGGCCGGGCTCTATGACCTGATCGCCGCCTATGGCCGGATCAACGCGCGCACCCGCCCGGTCATGCATGTCGTCGCGGACAGGCAGGTGATGACGCTGGAGGCGGCGCTGGACCGCGTGTCGATGCTGGTCGGCAGCCGGATCGACTGGTCGGCGATCGAGACGTTCCTGCCCGACGGCAGCGAGCGGCTGCGGCGTTCGGCGCTGGCGTCCAGCTTCCTCGCGGTCCTGGAACTGGCGCGGCAGGGGAAGGTCGAGCTGCGCCAGGCCGCGCCCTTCGCGCCGCTTCTGGTACGCCAGCCGCGATGAGCGCCATTGATCCGACCGTCCGCGCGGTGGAAGCCGTGCTGTTCGCCTCGCCCGAGCCGATGAGCGTGGATTCGATCCGCGCCCATGTCGGCGTGACGAAGGGAGCCGCCGACATCCGTGCCGCGCTGGACACGCTGGAGGCGCATTATGCCGGGCGCGGGATCGCGCTGGTCCGGCGCGGCGACCGCTGGCATTTCCAGACCGCGCCCGATCTCGCGCATCTGCTGCGTCGCGACCGCGAGGAAATGCGCCGCCTGTCGCGCGCGGGCATCGAGACGCTGGCGATCATCGCCTATCACGAACCCGTCAGCCGCGCCGAGATCGAGGCGATCCGCGGCGTCGCCATTTCCAAGGGGACGCTGGACGTGCTGATGGAGGCGGGCTGGGTGCGGCCCGCGGGGCGGCGCGAGGTGCCGGGGCGGCCGCTGATATATGCGACGACGCCCGCCTTTCTCCAGCATTTCGGGCTGACCAGCCGGCGCGATCTGCCCGGCCTGGAGGATCTGCGCGCGGCCGGGCTGCTCGATCCCGTCGATCTGGCGCTGGAGCGGCTGGAGGATGAGGAGGAGGTCGCATCCGATGCGTCGCCGGAGGGCGATTGAGCTTTTCTTTGCGTCACGCCCACGTCACAATGAGGCGGCACGGCTCCTTGCTCCCCGTTCGGGGCTTTGCACGCATCGCTGAACCATTGCCGCTGGCGATGCCAAGGCCTAGATAGACCATGAATTCCCAGGAGACGTGCCATGGGCAGCTTTAGCCCGATTCACCTTCTCGTCCTCGCGATCGTCGCCATCCTTCTGCTCGGCGGCGGCCGCTTCTCCAACCTGATGGGCGATGTCGCCAAGGGTGTGAAGAACTTCAAGAAGGGCATGGCCGAAGAGGACGAAAAGCCCGCCAAGCCGTCCGCCCGGATCGAGGCGCAGAAGTCGGCCGAGCCCGCCTTCGACCGTGATGGCGAGCGCGTGCGCGACGATCGCTGATCGCGTCCGCCAGCTGATACCGGACGTCCATGTTCAATATCGACTCCAGCGAGTTCCTGCTCGTCGCCATCGTCGCGCTGGTCGTGATCGGTCCCAAGGATCTGCCCAAGGCGATGCGCGTCGTCGGCTATTGGGTCGGCAAGGCGCGCGGCGTCTCGCGCCAGTTCCGGCAGGGCTTCGACAATATGGTCCGCGAGGCCGAGCTGGAGGAAATGGAAAAGCGCTGGGCGGCGGAGAATGAGCGGATCATGCGCGAGCATGCCGCCGAGGTGCCGCCGGTCGTCGATCCTGTGCCCGATCACACGGCGCCGGATCACGCCGAGTCCGTCCCCGCCCTGGCTGACCCCACCTTGTCCGACCCTCATGCGCCCGCGCACGAGGATCACAGCGACCGGCCGGTGATGGTCGAGAAGCCCGTCGTCGCCCCCGCGCCCGCCGATCCCGCCGCGCATCCGGCCCCGCGCCCCAATGAAGGGGCGGCGTCGTGAGCGACCATGACGAGATCGACGCTAGCCGCGCGCCCCTGCTCGACCATCTGATCGAGCTTCGTCGTCGGCTGCTCTATTGCATCGTCGCGATCGCGCTGGGCTTCGGCGTATCGATGTATTTCTCGGAGTCGATCTTCGGCTTCCTTGCCAAGCCGCTGCTGGCGGCCGGGCAGGGCAAGCTGGTCTATACCGAGATTTTCGAGGCGTTTTTCGTCCAGGTGAAGGTCGCCTTCTTCGCCGCGATGATGATCGCCTTTCCGGTGATCGCCAACCAGCTGTGGCAGTTCGTCGCGCCGGGCCTGTACCGCAAGGAAAAGCGCGCGCTGCTGCCCTTCCTGCTGGCGACGCCGGTGCTGTTCCTGATGGGCGCGGCGATGGCCTATTATATCGCCATCCCGATGGCGCTGCACTTCCTGCTGGGCTTTGACGGGGTCGTCGGCGGTGTGCGGCGCGAGGCCTTGCCCGCCATCGGCAATTACCTGTCCTTCATCATGCAGTTCCTGTTCGCCTTCGGCCTGGCGTTCCTGTTGCCGGTGCTGCTGATGCTGCTGGAGCGGGCGGGGATCGTGACGCGTAAGCAGCTGATCGGGGCCCGGCGCTATGCGATCGTCGCGGCGACCGCGATCGCGGCGGTGCTGACCCCGCCCGACCTGATGTCACAGGTGCTGCTCGCGGTGCCGCTCATCATCCTCTACGAACTGGCGATCATCGGCATCTGGTTCACCGAACGGAGCCGGGCCAGACAGGCGCCCGAAGAGGAAGCCGACGCGGCAGCGTGATGTCGGTGTGGATGGTTTTGGAAAGGCCTCGGTGAGAACCGGGGCCTTTTTTCTTTGGTGCTCGCTTGGCCTTCGACTTCGCTCAGGCTGAACGGAGCGAGGGAAGGGCTCCAAGGCCCCAGACGCCGTTCAGCCTGAGCGAAGTCGAAGGCGACAGACTGAACCCCAACAAAAAAGGCCCCGGCGAAACCGCCAGGGCCTTTCCTGTCTTCAGCCGGGTGAAGGGCTTACTTGGCGTCGTCCGCCGTCTTGGCGACGGTGTTGCCCGCCGAGCTCACGTCGCGACCCACGCCCTCGACGGTGTTGCATGCGCTGACCAGCAACGCACCGGCGACGATTGCCAGACCCATGAGCTTACGCATTCTCAGTCTCCTTTGTGAAATCCTTGCGCGTCCAATGCGTCAACACGGCATTCGTTCCGGCCCTGTCACGGGTGGCGACACGGGCGGTGAAGCGGCGGAATCTCGGACGGCGGAAAAGATTAAGGCCTGGAAGCGTCACCGGGGGGGGGAGGGTGGACGCTTCCAGGCCTATGGCTTGGATAGCGAGAGCGGGGGGGCATAAGTTCGCTATCCGAAGAGCAGAACCCTCTGCCGAGGCAAGGGTTCCCGGCTTTTTCGCAGTTGCGAATCTTTTTCGCCGATTTTTCAGTCGCGCCCGACGATCGCGATCGAAATCTCATAGGCTCCGGTCAGCGGATCATGGTGCAACGGCGCACGAAGCTGTCGCGCCAGTCCCTCCATCACCCGGCCATAGCGCTTGCCGATCAGGTGCCGCAGCTCGTCGGTCTCGACCAGCGCGCGCGATACGACGCGGACGACCGCGCGGCCCTCCTGCTCGGCGGGCTTGACCGCGACACGGATCTGCGCGGCGGGGTCGCAATTCATCGCCAGCTCGATCGTCTCGGTGACGAGGAAGGCGACCGCGACCGCCACGTCCTGGTTGACCAGAAGCGGCGCGACGTCGAGCGAGATGCCGATCCCGGCGGCGTTTTCCGGCGCGGTGGCGCGGATGTTCGCCGCCAGCTCGCCGATCATCGTCCGCAGGTTCAGCCCGCGATTTTCCTCCAGCTCGGCGAAGTGATGGCGATGCACCACCGCCAGCGCATCGACGCGCCGCTGGATCGAGGAATAGGCGGCCATCGCCTCCGGCCCCGTCGCACCGCGCGCGTGGAAGTTGATCAGGCTGGAGATGACCTGGAGGTTGTTCTTCACCCGGTGATGGACTTCGCGGGTCAGCTTGGTCTGGCGGACCAGTCCTTCGGCCAGTCCGGCCTCGTGGGTGGCGACCGTCTGGGTGATCGCCTCGAACGTATCGGCCAGGTCGCGGATTTCCTGCGCGGGCGCGGCCTCCACTTGCGAGATGTCGAGCGTCTCGCCCGGCTGATAGGCGGCGACGATTCCGCGCAACTGGCGCAGGGGGCGGATGAGCAGGCGGTCGACGATGAACCAGCCCAGCACCACGGCGGCCAGCCACATCAGCAGCGGCAGCGCGAGCGCCACGATCAGCGAGGAGGTGATCGGCGCGCTGGGGGCCGAGGTCCGCAGCACCAGGCCGCCAATGCCCAGCTCGGTCCGGATCGACTTCATCCGCCCGAGCGCGCCCCGGCCGGGCAGGCTGGCCAGCGGCAGGGATTCGCCGTCCAGCTCGATCACCGATGCGACCGCGCTGGTGTGATTGCTCTGGTCGATCAGCGCGCGCAGGAACGGCAGGGGGAAGAAGGCGCGCGCCTGGGTCCGGCCGTCCTGATGCACGACCGACAGGACCAGGCCCTGTCCGGCCAGGATATCGGCGCCGATCGGCGATCCGTCGGCCAGCACCGGCAATGCGGCGGGCAGCGGGTCGCCGCACAGCGTCCTGCCCGTCCGGTCGGTGATGAGGAAGCGGGCGCCGGTCATCGACTGTTGCGCGAACACGCCCTGGGCGCGGGCGCAGCTTGGCATGTCGAGCGGGTCCTGGCCCAGCGCGCGGACCGCGACGCGCAGCGCGGTCATGTCGCCGACCAGTTCGGTGGCGATGGCGCGCGCATCCTCGTTCGCGGCGATGCGCAGGCGACCGCTCGCCTCGCTGTCGGCCAGTCGGGTCGTCTGCAACGTGGCGAAGACCGCGATGGCCGCCAGGATCAGCAGCGTGCTGCCCAGCACCAGAACGAGCTTCGCGCCCGTGGTCAGGCGCGGTGTCGGGACCGGGGGGCGTTCGACGGGGTCAGCCGGGGCGGGAATGATGGGGGCGTTGGCCATGCGGCCGGATCGTCAGTCCAGCTTGCTGAGAAGGTCAAGCATCTCGTCAGGAATCTTTTCGTCGACGGTCTTCTGATATGCCTGGCGCAGGGCCGAGCCGGCATCCTTCTCGCCACCGTTTTCGGGCGTCGAGGAAGGCGTCTTCTTGGTCTTGTTGCCCAAACTCAAAATATCCCCCTGCACGACCCACTAGCGGGGCAACCGACGCAATGGCGACCCAATCGCGCCGCCGGTCGGCGTTACGCCAGAGCCATAGTTGATGTGGCGATGAAACCAAATTCGATCTTGTTGGTTCCCGATGCGATACGAAAAAACCGGACGGACGTCCATGCGGCGCGTCGATCGGGGATTTCGGAGAAAACGGCATTGAAAACACGCGCGGTGGCCAGCACATCAGGCTTTCGCGAATACCTCAGGGAGTGATCATTACCCATGTCGCTTGGACAGCAGCTTGCGCCCCATCTTCCCTTCCTGCGGCGCTATGGCCGGGCCCTGACCGGCAGCCAGATGCACGGCGACAAATATGTCCGCGCCACGCTGGAGGCGATCGTCGCGGCCCCCGACCAGTTTCCGCGCGACGTCGATCCGCGCCTGGGCCTCTACCGCATGTTCCAGGGCATCTGGTCGTCGGCCAATTACGACGAACTGGACAATGACGGCGTCGATGCCGACGGCAATGAGGGCGTGGCGCGCGCCCGGCTGGCGCGGATGACCCCGCTGTCGCGTCAGGCGCTGCTGCTGACCGCGATGGAAGGCTTCACGCCCGAGGATGCGGCCTATCTGATCGATGTCGAGCCGAGCGAGGTCGAGAATCTCGTGTCCGAGGCGCTGGCCGAGATCGAGAAGCAGACCCGCGCCCGCGTCCTCATCATCGAGGACGAGCCGATCATCGCGATGGATATCGAGACGATCGTCCGCGACCTGGGGCATGAGGTGACCGGCGTCGCCGTGACCCGCGACGAGGCGGTGGCACTGGCGATGGAGGATCGGCCCGGCCTGGTGCTGGCCGACATCCAGCTGGCCGACGACAGCTCGGGCATCGACGCGGTCAAGGACATCCTGGCCGAGTTCGAGGTGCCGGTGATCTTCATCACCGCCTTCCCCGAGCGTCTGCTGACCGGCGAGCGGCCCGAGCCGACCTTCCTCATCACCAAGCCGTTCCAGCGGTCGACGGTGAAGGCGGCGATCAGCCAGGCGCTGTTCTTCGACCAGAGCACCGTTCCGGCCGAATAAGGCCGTCGGGACGAAAGATCATCGGTTACGGACCCAAAACGGTCGACAGGCGTTGAGGTGGACATGGTTGATCCCGAACATCCCATCCATGTCTCCAAGGAAGACGCACGGGCAGGATCGACCCCGCATGTGACGCGGTACATCCTGCCCATATCGCTGGTGCTGGTCATCGCGATCTTTGCCTGGCTGGTGCTCCGCTGATCGCGATACGGCCTTCGGGCGGGTCCATTATGGCTTTGGACCGGCTGGCAATTTTGGGCCCGCAACCCTATATTTCGAAACGGTCGCGCATGCGGCCGCTTCCGACGATCGGATTTTCATGACGCAGCCACTGATGCAGGACGATATCGAGGTCGACGCCCCCGTCGAGCACGTCGCCCTGCCCGATTCCGAGTTCAAGACCGAGCTGGCGCGCGTGATTCCCCATCTTCGCGCATTCGGGCGCTCGCTGTCGGGCAGCCGCGACCTGGCCGACGATCTGGTGCAGGAAACGCTGCTCAAGGCCTGGGCGGCGCGCAAGCGGTTCCAGGCGGGCACCAATATGCGGGCCTGGACCTTCATCATCCTGCGCAACCTCTATCTCTCGCAGATGCGCCGCGCGCGCTTCAAGGGCGAGTGGGACGATCTGGTCGCCGACCGCATCCTCGCGGCGCCCGCCAGCCAGGACCGCCATGTCGAGCTGGGCGACATGCAACGCGCGCTGATGCACCTGCCGCAGCCGCAGCGCGAGGCGCTGATCCTCGTCGGCGCGGGTGGCTTCGCTTATGAGGAAGCGGCGGAAATCTGCAACGTCGCGGTCGGCACCATTAAGAGCCGGGTCGCACGGGGCCGCGTCGCGCTGGAGGCGATCCTGAGCGAAGGCGCTTTGCCCTCGCGTCGCCTGCACGAGACCGACAGCAGCAAGACCGCGCTCGACAGCATCATGGGCGATGTCGACCAGCTGAGCAGCGGCCGCTAAGCCAACCCAACGAATTTCTCTCGGCCGCTCTGCCCGATGGGGTGGGGCGGCCGTTTTCGTGACATGGGGCCGGGCCGACATGGTGTGCGGCCTGAGCATCGCGGTCGGATCAATGGCGCTGGGTGGGTTCGTCCAGTCGCGCGAGCAGGCGGACCCAATGGTCGGGCAGGCGCAATGGATCGGAAAAGGCGGCGCGCAGCGCGCAGCCGATATCGTCCACCCGCCGGGGGGCGGGGACGATATGGATAGGTCCGGTCCATGCTTCTGTGCTCGTCATGCCATCATAACGGATGAGGGCTTGACAGGTTGCAAAAATTGTGAAGCTGCTTCGTTAACCTCCGGGAAAGCCTTTTGCGGTGCGCGCGCAAGAGGGTAGAAGTGGCGGCATGAATGTCTCCGCCTGTCCGCAACTGCCCGATGCCCTCGACCGGGCGCGGCGTCATTCCCCCTTTCTGGCGATGCTGCTCGACCGCGAGCCGGAGATCGCAGGCATGGCGAGCGAAGGGCGGCTGGCCGATCTGCCGCTGCTCGACCCCACGCTGCCGGTCGGCACCGCGCTGCGGCGGCGGCGGCGGGCGCTGGCGCTGACCGTCGCGCTGGGCGATCTGGCGGGCATCTATGACCTGACCGAAGTGACCCGCCGGCTGACCGACTTTGCCGACGAGGCGCTGTCTCACGCGATCCGCGCGGCCATCCTGGAGCGGACGCCGGATGCCGAGCCGGTCGGCTTCGCCGCCATCGCGCTGGGCAAACAGGGCAGCCGCGAGCTCAACTATTCCTCCGATATCGATCCCATCCTGATCTTCGACCCCGAGACATTGCCCCGCCGCCCGCGCGAGGAACCCGAAGAGGCGGCGGTGCGGATCGGCAAGCGGGTGGTCGAACTGCTCCAGGCGCGCGACGGCGATGGCTATGTGCTGCGCGTCGATCTGCGGCTGCGGCCCTCGCCTGAGGCGACGCCGATCGCGATTCCCGTCGACGGGGCGATCGCCTATTATGAAAGCCAGGCGCTGACCTGGGAGCGCGCGGCGTTCATTCGCGCGCGCGCGGCGGCGGGGGACATGGCGCTGGGGCAGCGTTTCCTCGACGCGATCCGGCCCTTCGTCTGGCGTCGCGCGCTGGATTTCGGGGCGGTCGGCGAGATTCGCGACCTGACCAGGCGGATTCGCGATCACCATGCGCAGGGACAGGCGCTGGGCCCCGGCTATGACCTGAAGCGCGGGCGCGGCGGGATTCGCGAGATCGAATTCTTCGCGCAGATTCACCAGCTGATCCATGGCGGCCGCGACCCGTCGCTGCGCGCGCCCGCCACCCGCGACGCGCTGGCGCGGCTGGCCGAGGCGGGGCGGATCGATCCGGGCGAGGCGGCGGCGCTGTCCGACGCCTATGTCCTGCTGCGCACCATCGAGCACCGGGTGCAGATGATCGACGATCGCCAGACGCACCAGCTGCCCAAAAGCGAGGCGCTCGACCGGGTGGCGCATCTGCACGGGCTGGCGGACGGCGCGGCGCTGGTCGCGACGCTGGCCCCGGTCACCGCGCGGGTGGGGCAATGCTATGATGCGCTGGACGCCGACGAGCGGCCGCGGCTGCCGCACGACCCGGTGCTGCTGGGCGAACGGCTGGTCGCGGCGGGCCTGCGCGATATCGAGGCGGCGGCGCGGCGGATCGCAGCATGGCGTGGCGGCGACTATCCCGCGCTGCGCAGCCCGGCGGCACGCGAGGCGCTCGACGCGGTGCTGCCGACCCTGGTCGAGGCGCTGGGCGAGGCGCCCGACCCGGATGCCGCGCTGCTGAAGCTTGATTCGCTGTTCGAGCGGATGACGAGCGCGATCAACATCTTCCGTTTGCTGGAGGCGCGGCCGGGGCTCGCCAGCCTGACCGTCGCGATCCTCAGCCATGCCGCGCCGCTGGCGACCGAACTGGCGCGGCGACCGGCCTTGCTTGACGGGCTGATCGACGCTTCGGCCTTCGAGCCGCTGCCCGCGATCGCGGTCCTCGAACGCGCGATGCGGGGCGGCGAGGCGGGGCAGGATTATCAGGACCGGCTGGACCATGTCCGCCGCGTCGTCGGCGAGCTGCGGTTCGCGCTGGGGGCGCAGATCGTGGCGGGGCGCGCCGATCCGCTGGAGGTGGCGGGCGGCTATGCCCGCGTCGCCGAGGCGGCGGTGGGGGTGCTGGCGCAGGCGACGGTGGACGCATTCGTCGTGGCGCATGGTCGGGTGCCGGACAGCGAGCTGGTGATATTGGCGCTGGGCCGGATGGGCGGGGCGGCGCTGACCCATGCCTCGGACCTCGACCTCGTCTATCTGTTCACCGGCGATTTCGCGGCCGAGTCCGACGGTCCCAAACCGCTGGGCGCGACGCTCTATTACAACCGGCTGGCGCAGCGGGTGACGGCGGCCCTGTCGGTGCCGACCCAGGCGGGGCCGCTCTATCCGGTCGACACCCGGCTGCGCCCCTCGGGCACGCAGGGGCCGCTGGTCGTCTCGGTCGACAGTTTCGCGCGTTACCAGAGCGAGGATGCCTGGACCTGGGAGCATATGGCGCTGACCCGCGCGCGGCCGATCTTCGGATCGGCGGCGGCGCGCGCGCATGTCGCGGTGATCGTCGCCGATGTGCTGGGCGGCCGCCGCCCGCCGCGCGATGTGCAGGCCGAGGCGGGCGAGATGCGCCGCGAGATGGCGAGGCACAAGCCGCCGCAGGGCCCCTTCGACGTGAAGCTGTTGCCCGGCGGTCTGGTCGATCTGGAGTTTGCGGTGCATCGGACCCAGCTGGCCGAGCGGACCGGCTTTGCCCCCGATCTTGCGCAGGCGATCGCGGCGCTGGTCGGGCAGGGGCTGATGCCGCCCGCCATGGCGCAGGCGCATGACGTGCTGACCCGCGCGCTGGTCGCCTTCCGCCTGCTGGTCCCCGATGGGCAGGAGCCGCCCGTCGCCACCCGCCCGCTGATCGCGCGCGCCATGGGGCTGGCCGATTGGGCGGCGGTGGTTGCCACGCTGGAGGCGACGCGGCAGGAGGTGCTCCACGTCTGGCAAGGAGAATGAAGCGATGGACAAGGGCGATCCGATTCCGGCGGTCACGGTGACCACGGCCGAGGGACAGCCGCTGGCGCTGGGCGACGTGGCGGGGCCGCTGGTCGTCTATTTCTACCCCAAGGACGATACGAGCGGCTGCACCCGCGAGGCGCAGGACTTCACCGCGCTGGCCGAGGCATTCCGGTCGGCGGGCGTGCGGGTGATCGGCATCTCCAAGGACAGCCCCGCCAGGCATCAGAAATTCGCGGCGAAATACGAGCTGACCGTCGAACTCGCCAGCGACGAGGACGGCACCGCGTGCGAGGCGTTCGGCGTGTGGGGCGAGAAGAAGCTGTACGGCAAGACCTATATGGGGATCGAGCGCGCGACCTTCCTGTTCGACCGCGAGGGGCGGCTGGCGACCAGCTGGCGCAAGGTGAAGGTGCCGGGGCATGCCGAGGCCGTGCTGGAGGCGGCGCGCGCGCTTTGACCATGACCAGCCTGGCCGAGGCGTGCGCGGCGGTGCTGCGCGAGAGCGACCCGCTGACCAAGGTGCGGCTGGCTCGTGCGGCGGCGCGTGCCTGGCGGCGCGGCGATCTGGCGCATCGGTTCGACGCGGCGATGCCCGACGCGCCGGGGCGGCCCGCGCGTCCCGAATTGCTGCCGCCCAACCGGATGCCCAAGCGCGGGCGCGGCGGATCCGAAAAGGGGCGGATCGCGCTGCTCCATGCGCTGGCGCATATCGAGTTCGCGGCGATCGACCTGGCCTTCGACGCGGCGGGCCGGTTCGGCGCGCAGTTTCCGCGCAGCTTCGCCGACGACTGGATCTCGGTCGGCGCGGACGAGGCGATGCACTTCGCGGTGCTGTATCGGCGGCTGCGGGCGCTGGGCTCGGGTTATGGCGAGCTGCCCGCCCATGCCGGATTGTGGGAGGCGGCGGAGGAGACCGCGCATGACGCGATGGCGCGGCTGGCGGTGGTGCCGCTGGTGCTGGAGGCGCGCGGGCTGGACGTCACGCCCGAGACGGTCGCGCGGGTCCGCGCCGGGGGCGACGAGGTGTCCGCGCGCATCCTCCAGCGCATCTATACCGACGAGATCCGCCATGTCGGATTCGGCGCCAAATGGTTCGGCTATCTCGCCGCGAACCATGACATCGTACCCGCCGAGCATTGGCGGATGCTGGTCCGCCGCCACTTTCGCGGGGTCGTTAAGCCACCGTTCAACGACTCGGCGCGCGCCGCTGCCGGTCTGACGCGCGACTTCTATGCGCCCCTTGCGGACGAGGAACCTTCGACGGCACAAGCTGACCGTCTGTAACGCGGTGGGGCTGCGAAACAGCATTGGATGGACGAAAGCCGGGCGATCCCGACAATGGGTGCGCTCGGCCGGAAAATTGCCGGGGTTCGATGAAGCAGCGTCATACGTGGGGTAAATCGATTGCGGCACTCGTCGGAATCCTGACTGTCACCCTTTCCGGCCAGGGCGCCATCGCTGCCACCGGCCGTGCCGCCGCCACCCATAGCCCCGCCGGCCATGCCGCTCCCGCCAAGGCGGTCGGCGGCGAGTATATCCCCGCCAACAGCGCCGAAGCCTCCGCCGACCTGCGCACCGACCAGCAGTTCCGCACCCTGTTCCAGACCTGGAAGAAGATGGACTCGGTCCAGAAGGGCGTGATCGCCATTCCGTCGGTCCAGCCGGTCGAGCAGCTCAAGTTCACCAGCAATTTCGGCATCCGTTCCGACCCGTTCCGCGGCACCGCCGCGATGCATGCCGGGGTCGACATTCCCGGCCCGGTCGGCACCCCCATCTATGCCACCGCCGACGGCATCGTCGATCATGCCGGTTGGCAGGGCGGCTATGGCAATCTGGTCGAGATCAACCATGGCAAGGGTATCGCCACCCGCTATGGCCATTTGTCGAAGATCCTGGTCGCCGACGGCGCGCGCGTGACCCGCGGCCAGTTGATCGCGCTGATGGGCTCGACCGGCCGCTCGACCGGCCCGCACCTCCATTATGAAGTCCGCATGGACGGCCATGCGGTCAACCCGGTGCCCTTCCTGACCACCGGCGACTATCTGATGGCGTCGCAGGATCATGCGATCCACCAAATCCCGGTTTCGACCGACGGTCCGGCCGCGCAGGACTGATCGATATTCCTCTCCGGCATGGGGAGGGGGACCATACGCAGCATGGTGGAGGGGTGTTTCGCTGGCCAGCACACCCCTTCCTCAGTTCTCCGGACGGCCACCTCCCCTTGCAGGGGAGGAATAGTGCGATCGGGATTGTTCACCCGGCCCCCTGCGCCTATCTGATCCCCATGGCCACCCAGATTTCCGACATCGCGCTGACTCCGTCCGCCGCCGCCCGCGTCGCGGCGATCGCCGAGCGGCAGAACAAGCCCGCCATCCTGCGCCTCTCGGTCGAAGGGGGCGGCTGTTCGGGCTTCCAGTATAAGTTCGGTCTGGCCGACAGCCCCGCCGAGGACGATACGGTCGCCGAGACCGACGGCGTCCGGCTGGTCGTCGACAGCATCAGCCTGGACCTCGTGCGCGGGGCGGAGGTCGACTATGTCGAATCGCTGGGCGGCGCGGCGTTTCGCGTGACCAATCCCAACGCGGCCTCGGGCTGCGGCTGTGGCACCAGCTTCGCGGTCTGATGTGAAGATCACCACCTACAATATCAACGGGATCAAGGCCCGTTTGCCCCGCCTGCTCGAATATCTGGCCGAGGCGGACGCCGATATCGTCTGTCTCCAGGAATTAAAGACCAGCGACGAGACCTTTCCCGCCGCGGAGATCGAGGCGGCGGGGTACGGCGCGGTGTGGCACGGGCAGAAGAGCTGGAACGGCGTCGCGGTGCTGGCACGCGGCACCCAGCCGGTCGAGCGGCAGCGCGGGCTGGCGGGCGAGCCCGAGGACGAGCATAGCCGCTATCTGGAATGCCAGGTCGGCGATCTGGTCGTCGCCTCGCTCTATCTGCCCAATGGCAATCCGCAGCCGGGGCCGAAATTCGACTATAAGCTGCGCTGGATGGAGCGGCTGGCCACGCGCGCACGGGCCTTGCTGGCCGAGGAAGTGCCCGCGGTGCTGGCGGGGGATTACAACGTCATCCCGAATGACGACGACACCTTCTCGGTGCCCGCCATGGCCAGCGACGCGCTGATGCAGCCGGAGAGCCGCGCGGCCTATCGCCGGTTGCTGGCGGAGGGCTGGACCGACTCGCTGCGCACCCGCGCGCCCAAGGGCGGGGTGTGGACCTTCTGGGACTATCAGGCCGGGTCGTGGCAGCGCGATGCGGGCTTCCGCATCGACCATCTGCTGCTCAGCCCGCAGGCGGCGGACCGGCTGGTCGATGCCGGGGTCGACAAAAGCTATCGCGGCCGGGAAAAGGCCAGCGACCACGCCCCGACCTGGGTGCGGCTGCGCGGCGACTGACGCCGGTCCGGGCTATCCCGTATGGGCTGGCCCCCTTCGCGCCATCCCCGTTTCCAAGGTCCCGGCATTCGCCGGGGCCGTTGAATCTAGGGCGATCGACATTCAGCGCTGCCTTTCCCTCCCTCTCCCCCTGTCCAGGGAAGAGGGAAGAAGAGGCGATAGTTCGGGCGCGTCGGTGAAGTTCGCTAACTCTATTGGTATAAGTCCCCGGCATTTAGCGGATTATGCCATATGTAAAAATGGAAAATCCCGGTTTTTCAACGTTTCTGCTGTATGGCACGCATAATGCAGTAACTCACCTGTCGGAGCCGATCCGACGCCAAAGGGAGTTACCACCATGTTCGCTTCGCTGCTGATCGCCTCCGCCCTCTCCGCCGCCCCTGCACCGGCCGCGACGCCGTCGCCTTCCTCGGCCCGGACGGCGGTGTCGGACACCACCCGCTATTGCATCATCGTGAACATCACCGGCTCGCGCATTCCTCGCAAGATCTGCCGCACTGCGGCCGACTGGATCGCGGTCGAGGGCGAGGTCCCCGGCGTCCCGGTCAAGACCCGCTGATCGCCGCCCCGAGGAACGGAGAGAAACGATGCTGTTCGCCCTGATCGCCGCTGCCGCCGCCAGCCTGACCGCCGCTCCCTCGCACGAGGCCGAGGTCAAGCCCGCACCCATCGCGGCGGCCGTCCCGCCGGCCCAGGCGCCCGGCCTGGCTCCTGCCAAGACGGTCCGCTACTGCTTCCGCAACGTGCAGGAAGACCATATCGTCGTCGGCAAGCTCTGCCGCACCCGTGCCCAGTGGATGTGGCACGGCGTCGACCCGCTCGACTATATCGGCCGACGCAAGTGACCGTGAAGGGCAGGGGTCGCCGCGACCGGGCGGCCCCGCCCGCCGCGATCAGCCCAGATCGCGGGCATAGACATTGTAGGTCTTGTTCACCCGGCTGTTGATCGTCTCGGCGATCGAGCGCATCCCCTGATTGTCGTCGAGGATCCAGCCGATCTCGCCCCGCGACGCGCCATATTTCGTCACCGAGGCGCGGCGGATATATTCGATCATCATGAAGGCCAGCTGGCTGGCCATGCGCGACGACTGAAGCTCCTTGACCACCCCCATCAACGGCACGCGCATCGTCCGCACCCTGGGCGCGCGCAGCCACAGCAGCAGCTTGGCCCAGCCGAAGGGCAGCAGGCTGCCCTTGAGCGGCTTGATCGCTTCGTTCAGGTCGGGGAGGGTGATCATGAAGGCGACCGGCTTGCCGTCCAGTTCGGCGATGCGGATCAGGTCGTTGAACACGATCGGCTTCAGCTTGACGCCGACATCCTTGATCTCGGGCGGGGTCAGCGGGATGAAGCCCCAATTGTCCGACCATGCATCGTTCAGGATGCTCAGGATGATCGCGGCCTCTTCCTCGAACCTGGCCTTGTTCACCTCGCGGACGCGAATGCGCTCGTTCTTCTCGCCCGACTTGATGATCCGCTGGACGATCGGCGGAAATTCCTGCGTGATGTCCAGCTCATAGGTGAAGAGCTGCTTGATCGTCGTGTAACCCGCCGCCTCGATCCAGCCCTGATATTCGGGGCGGGCATGGCCCATCATGATCGTCGGGTCTTGGTCGAAACCCTGGACCAGCAGGCCCGGCTCTTCCCAGACCGACTGCGACACGGGGCCGATCGCGCGGGTCATGCCCTGTTCGCGCAGCCAGCCCTCGGCCGTGGCCAGCAGCGCGGTGAACACCTCCTGCCGCTCGGCATCCATCAGGCCCCAGAAGCCGGTGCCCGGCCCGAATCCCTTGGACGGATCCATCTCGAGCGCCAGCGTGTCGAGATGCGCGGAGATGCGTCCGACGACGCGGCCATTCTCTTCCGCCAGGAAAAGCTGTGCCTTGGCATGGCTGTACCACCCGTTCTTCTCCGGGGTGATGAGGCCCAGCGCCTCGCCCTTCAGCGGCGGCACCCAGTGCGGATCGTTCGCGTACAGACCGAAGGGAAAGTCCACGAAGGTCTTGCGGTCGCGCTTGGTGGCGACGGGGCGGATCGAAAGGGCCATGTCTGATCGGGTCCAGCGGAAACGGGAAAACCATGTCCTAACCGTCTGGTTCGATCATGGCGAGTGAGGATTCCGTCATTGCCGGACGTGGGAATGCCACCGTGTCGCCACTATGTGGGGGCAAAGGATAGAGCTATGGAATCGACGCTTTCTTTCGAACGGGCTGTCCCCGCCGCTGCGGCGACGCCCGCCGCGCGTGTCCCGATCGCGGACGACAAGGCGATGCTGCGCGCCGCCGCCGAACTGACCCGCGACCTGATCGCGCCGCGTCCCCGGCTCTATTGGGCCGACATGGTGGGCAGCGCGCTGGTCGGCTATGCCGCGCTGGCGGTGGCGGTCACCGCCTCGTCGACCGGGGTGATCGTCGCGGCGACGGTCGTGTCGGTGCTGGCGCTGTACCGCGCGCTGCTGTTCATCCACGAAGTCAGCCATATGAAGCATTCGGCGCTGCCGCGTTTCCGCGAGGGCTGGAACGCGCTGGTCGGCGTGCCGCTGCTGACGCCCGCCTTCATGTATGAGGGCGTGCACAATCTGCACCATGCCAAGACCCGCTATGGCACGGCCGACGATCCTGAATATCTGCCGCTGGCGCTGATGAAGCCGTGGACCTTGCCGATGTTCGTCCTGGTGTCCGCGCTGGCGCCGCTGGGGTTGCTGATCCGTTTCGCGATCCTGTCGCCATTGTCCTGGGTCGTGCCGGGGCTGCGCAAGATCGTGGTCGAGCGTTATTCGGCGCTGGCGATCAATCCGCAGTTCCGTCGTCGCATGCCCGAGGGCGAGGCGCTGGTCCGCTTCAACCGGACTGATGCGGCGGCCTCGATCTGGGCGATCGCGTTGGTGGCGCTGGTCGCGACGGGGGTGATCCCGGTGCGCGGCTTTGCGATCGGGTTCGCGATCGGCTCGGCGGTGGCGGTGCTGAACCAGGTCCGGACGCTCGTTGCCCATCTCTGGGAAAATGAGGGCGAGCCGATGACCGTGACCGCGCAATATCTGGACTCGGTCAATGTGCCGCCGCCTGCGCTGCTGCCCGGCCTGTGGGCGCCGGTGGGACTGCGCTATCACGCGCTGCACCACCTGCTGCCGTCGCTGCCCTATCATGCGTTGGGCGAGGCGCATCGCCGGATCAGCGCGGCGCTGGAGCCGAACTCGCCCTATCACAAGGCTAGCTACAAGGGTCTGCCGGGGCTGGTCGCGAAGATCGGACTGAGCACCTTCCACCGGGGGAAGTGAGCGAAAGACGCCGGGCGAGGGACGGGGGCGTGCGCTTCGACCTCGCTTGGCGCCGATACCCCATCATCCGTTCAGCCTGAGTGCCGTCGAAGGCCAAGCGAAATCCCTGCCGGGGCCTGCACCGTTGACGACGCCGGCCCCTATTCCTCGGTCCGGAACAGGACCGCTTCGCCGATCAGCAGGAACAACAGGATCGGCGCCCATGCCGCGAGGAAGGGCGGATACGCCCCCAGATCGCCCATCGCCATCGAGAAATTGTCCGCCACGAAATAGGCGAAGCCCAACGCCATGCCAATCACGGCGCGGACGAACAGCTTGCCCGAGCGCGCGATGCCGAAGGCGGCGACCGCGCCCAGCAGCGGCATCAGCATGGCCGACATCGGCGCAGACAGCTTGTGCCACAGCGATCCCTCCAGCGAGGTGGTCGGCCGGCCCGCCTCGCGCAGGTCGTCGATCGCGCTCGACAAGGCGTCGAAGGACATGTTGTCGGCGCTGACGCTGGCCAGGGTCAGCTGCTCGGGCGTCACCCCCCGGCCGACGATCAGCGAGGGGAAGGTGGTGACCTTGCCCGACGCCACCTGGAACCGGGTGGCGGGGCCGATCCGCCAGCCATCGCCGTCGCGCTGCCCGCGCGGCGCACGCACGATCGCCACCAGGCTGCCGCCCGTCCGGTCATAGAGCGTCACGCCGCCCAGCTGGGTCCTGGCGCCACGTCCCTGGATCAGATCGACCGAGATCAGGTCGTCGCCGTCGCGCACCCAGACATTGGACCGGTCGCCGCTGTCGATGGGCAGCGGGCCATATTGGACCTTCTGCCAGGCGCTGAGCGTCGCGCTCGCGCGCGGTACGATCCGGTCGTTGAAGACGAAGCTGACCACCGCCACGCCCGCGCTGGCGATCAGCAGCGGGGCGAGCACCTGATGCGCGGACATGCCCGCCGCCTTCAGCGCGATGACCTCCGAATTCTGGTTCATCGTGAAGAAGGTCAGGATGGTGCCGAGCAGCACCGAGAAGGGCAGCAGGAACGAGATGATCTGCGGCGCGCGCAGCGAGACATAACGCCACACCTGCGCCTGGCCGTTGCCGGGCGCGGCCAGCACCGCGCCGGACTCGCTCAGCACGTCCAGCGTCTGGAGCACCAGCGCCACCGCGAACAGGATGGCGAAGGTGCGGATCAGGAACATCTTCGCCATGTAGATGGCGATCGTCTTGGACGGGAAAATGTTGGACAGGCTCATGCCGTATAGGCCTTTTTCCGGCGGCGGCCGGGCAGCCAGCGGCCGATCGCCTTGGCGATCTTGGCCACGCCGCGCTCCAGCGCCCCGATCGGCTGGCCGCCCGGGACATAGGCGGTCACATAATACATCCAGAGGACCAGCCCCGCAAAGACCGCGAACGGCCCCCATAGCGCCAGCAGCGGATCGACCTTGCCCAGCGCGCCGATATCGGCGGCATATTGGTTCACCTTGAAATAGGTGACGAGCATGACGATCGACAGGAAGACGCCCAGCGCCGAGGTCGATCGCTTGGGTGGAATGCCCAACGACACCGCGAGCAGCGGCAACAGGAACATCGTCACCACCTCGACCACGCGAAAATGGAATTCCGCCCGGCTGCCCGCGCGCGCCTCGGCGCTTTGGGCATCCTGGCCGTGGCGGGCGAGTTCGGGGAGGGTGAATTCCAGGTCGCGGCCGCCGCGCTGGCGGAAATTGTCGAACTTGGGCAGGTCGATCGGCAGGTCGTGGCTGGAGAAGCTCAGCACGCGCGGCGCCTTGAACTCGGGCCGGTTGTGGATCAGCGTGCCGTTGGTCAGTCGGAAGATGATGACATTGGGATCGTCGGTCGCCAGGAAGCGCCCGCGCTGCGCCGTCACGCCGATCCAGTCGCCCTTGGAGGTGTTGGCGTGGACGAAGATGCCCGACAGGTCGCGGCCATTCTCGCGGCTCTTCTCGATGCGCAGCGTCATGCGGTCGCCCAGATGGGTGAACTCGCCGACCTTGATCGAGGCGCCCAGCGCGCCGGTGCGCAGCTCGTAGCGCAGCCCCTCATAATAATAGCGCGCGATCGGCTGGATATAGCCGACGATCGCCAGGTTCAGCGCGGCCAGCACGATCGCGTACATATAGGGGACGCGCAGCAGCCGGGTATAGCTCATGCCGACGCCGCGCATCACGTCCAGCTCGGACGAAGTGGCGAGGCGACGAAAGGCCAGCAGGATACCCAGCATCAGCCCGATCGGGATGCCCAGCCCCAGATATTCGGGCAGCAGGTTGGCGAGCATCCGCCACACCACGCTGATCGGCCCGCCTTCGGTCGCGACGAATTCGAACAGGCGGCGGATGCGATCGAGCACCAGCAGCATCGCCGAGATGATCAGCGTCGCGAACAGCGGCAACGCGATCAGCCGGGCCATGTAGCGATCGATGGACTTCATGCGGGGGACATCACTCGCGCGATAAAACGGCCATGGCTATACGATCGGGGGAAGGGCGCGTCACCCCTTGTTTGCGATGGATCGGCGTGGCCTTCGACTTCGCCCGGACCGAACCGAGGTCGTATGCGGGACGGGGCAGCAAAAGGCCGTTCAGTCCGAGTGACATCGAGGGCCATGCCCCGACCCCGGCTCAAGCCGCCGCGCTGACCGACCCGTCCCCGACATTGCGCGCCAGCGCCGCCGCCACCGCCCGTTCCAGCCCCACCAGGGTAAAGGGCTTGCGCAGCACCTCATAGCCCTCGAACCCGGTCGCCTGCGCATCGCCCGCAAAGCCGGTGACGAACAATACCGCGACCTCGGGATAGCGGGGGCGGAGCGCGGCGATCATCTCCGGTCCGGTCTGGTGCGGCATCAGCACGTCCGACACGATCAGCCTGATGTCGGCCTGACGCGCCAGCATCCCCTCGGCCTCGCGCGGATCGCCGCAGGGTAGGGGATCATGCCCCAGCTCGGTCAGCGCGGCCATCGTCGCCGACAGCACGCGCGGATCGTCCTCGACCACCAGGATGCGCATGCCGCCGGTATCCTCGGCGTCCGGCGCGGGGGCGACCGGCTCGGCCACGGGGGCGGGGGCGGTCGCGGCGTGGTGGCGGGGGAAGTAGAGATGGACCGTGGTGCCCGCGCTGGGCGCGGTGCGGATGGTGACGTCGCCGTCCATCTGGCCGACCAGCCCGAAAATCTGGCTGAGCCCCAGCCCGGTGCCCTTGCCCGCGGGCTTGGTGGTGAAGAAGGGCTCGAACACCCGCTCGGCGACCTCGGGGGACATGCCCGCGCCGGTGTCGGTCACCGACAACAGGATATAGTCGCCCGCCGCCGCGCGCGGCAGCTCGTTCGCCATCACATGCGCCTCGGCGGTGCGGATGGTCAGCTCGCCGCGCCCGTCCATTGCGTCGCGGGCATTCACCGCGAGGTTCAGGATCGCATTCTCCATCTGCGTCCGGTCGCCGAACAGCATCCAGCCGGTCGTCCGGTCCTCGACCGTCACCTTCACCCCGTCGCCCAGCGTCCGGTCGAGCAGGTCGCGCATCCCCGCCACCAGTTGCCGGGGCACCAGCGGCTCGGGGGTCAGCGCCTCCTCGCGGCTGAACATCAGCAATCGCCGGGTCAGCGCGGCGGCGCGGTGCGCGCCCTCGGTCGCGCTGTCGAGATGGCGGCGGACATCCTCCACCCCGTCCGCCCGGCGCGCCAGTTCCAGCCCGCCCAGAACGACCGCCAGCATATTGTTGAAATCATGCGCGATCCCGCCGGTCAGCTGGCCCAGCGCATCCATCTTCTGCACCTGGCGCAGCTTGGCTTCCTGAAGCTTCAGCTCCTCGGTCGCGGCATCGACCGCGTCCGCCAGTTCCTCGGCACGGGCGCGTTCGGCATGCGCCTCGGCGCGCGCCTCCGCCCGCTCGCCGACGGCATGGACGATCATCCAGGCCAGCAGGATCGCGCCGAGCGCCAGCGCCAGCCCGAACAGGCCCAGCCCGCTGGCGATCCGGTTGGAGTGCAGCACCGTGTCGCGCGCCGCGGCGGTGCGCTGTTCGAGCAGGCGGCGCTCGCCCGCGATCAGGACGTTGAGCGTCCGGTTGATCTGCAACAGCGCCTCGGCCCGCCGCGCCTGGTGATAGAGCGCATAGGCCTGGCGATCGCGGTGATAGGTGGTCGACAGGGCGATGGCCGACAGCTCGCGCCCGCGTGCCTCATAGGCGGCGCGCAGCTGGTCGACCAGCCGCTGCTGCCGGGAATCCTCGACCAGCATGTCCAGCCGGTCGAGCTGCGCCGCCGCCAGCGACCATTCTTCCGAATAGATCTGCCCGATCTTGTTGTCGCCCGAGATGACGTACCGCCCCAGCGACGCCTCCGACCGGGCGATCGTGCCCTCCACGGTGCGGGCCAGGATCATCACGTCATAGCTGCGGCTTTGCAGGTCGAGCGCGCGGTCCCGCTCGCGATTGGCATGGCCCAGCGTGACGATGAGCAGGACCAGCGTCGCCGCGCCGGTCAGCGCCATGGCGATCAGCGCAAAGGTCCGCCACCGGCCGACCCTTCCCTGGTCCTCCTGTTCGATCACGGTCGCCACGCTATCGCAAGCATGGGATATTGCAAAGCCGCCAGGGGCATAGGCCGATCAGGCGAGAACGCCGACCGCCTGGCCCGCCGCCCGGAACATGCCCAGTACCGTTTCGATCTGTTCGGGCGTATGCTCGGCGCAGATCGAGCAGCGCAGCAGGAAGGTCCCCGCCGGGGTCGCGGGCGGACGAGCCATGTTGACGTAGAGCCCGCCGTCGAGCAGCGCCTGCCACATGATGACCGCCTGTTCCTGGTCGTCCAGGATCACCGCGACGATCGCGCTGTCGCAGTTTTCGGTGCCCAGGCGGAAGCCCATGGCCTTCAGCCCGCCATGCAGCGCGCGCGCATTCGACCACAGCCGCTCGCGCTTTTCGTGCGCGGTCATCAGCTTGCGGATCGAGGTCGTCGCGGTCGCCACCACCGAGGGGGGCAGCGAGGCGGTGAAGATATAGGGGCGGCAGGCCAGGCGTACCGCCTCGAACTTCGGATGGTTGGACACGACGAAGCCGCCGACCGTGCCGACCGATTTGGAGAAGGTGCCGACGACGAAATCGACCTGGCCTTCCAGCCCCTGCGCTTCGTACACGCCGCGCCCGTTGGGGCCGAAAAAGCCCATCGAATGCGCCTCGTCGACCAGCACCATGCACCCGTGCTTCTTGGCGACCGCGACCATCTCCTTCAGCGGGGCGATGTCGCCCAGCATCGAATAGACGCCCTCCAGCACGACCAGCTTGGCGGGCTCCTTGGGCAGTCGGCCCAGCCGCTTGTCGAGATCCTCGACCGAATTGTGGCGGAAGCGGACGATCTCGGCATTGCCCTGCTGGCAGCCGTCATAGATCGAGGCATGGCTGTCGGCGTCGAGGATGACATATTCCCCCTTGCCCGCCAGCGTCGAGATGATGCCGAGGTTCGCCATATAACCGGTCGAAAAGACGATCGCGCCGGTCGTGCCGTAGAAATCGCGCAGCGCCTGTTCGACTTCCATATGGTCGTGGAAGGTGCCGTTGAGCATCCGGCTGCCGTTCGTGCCCGAGCCGAACTGTTCGAGTGCGGTCTTGCCCGCCGCGATCACGTCCGCGTCGAAGGTCATGCCCATATAATTATAGGTGCCGAGCAGTATCGTGTCCTTGCCCCGGATCACCGCCTCGGTGGGCGACTTCACCTGTTCCATCACGATCGCAAAGGGATCGGTGACGCCCGAGTCGAGCAGCTTCTGCCGCTCGGCGATCAGGCCGTCGAACTTGGACAGCAGGTCATGCTCGGGGGCGACCGTCTCGGGGTCGGCGGGCAGGGCGTGGGGCTGGGCGGCGGCTTCGGTCATGTCGGTGTCCGTTTGGAGGCGATCAGGCTTGCTTCAGCTTTTCGACCGCGTCGACCAACTGGCCGACATTCTCGATCTCGGCCTGCATGTTCATCGTGATGATGATGTCGAATTCGTCCTCGATCGCGGCGACGAAATCCATCACGGTCAGGCTGTCCCACTCCAGGTCGCCCTGGAAGGTCGTCGCCTCGGTCAGTTCGACACCCTTTTTGTTGAAGGGCGCGATCTGGGCCGCGACGGTGTCGAAAATGGCTTGGCGGTCGCTCATGATGATCCTTTCGAGGGGGCCAGTGGCACCCAAATGCGGCGGCTTTTCGACCGCGTGATGGCGTTCGCTATAGCAAGCCGTTGGCGCGATACCACCGTGCCGTATCCGCCAGCCCCTTGGAAAGCGCGATGGCCGGTTCCCAAAGCGTGGGGTCGGGGCGGCGCGCGGGGTCGGCGGTCCAGTCGGGATGACAGAGATAGCCGACCCGGTCGGGGGTCAGCTTGGCGCCATTCCCGCGCAGCTTGCGGTCGATCTTCGCGCCCAGGCTCAGCAAGGTCTTGGGCAGGTGGAAGGTCATCACGCGCTGCCCCACCGCTGCCCCGATCGCGGCGGCCAGGTCGGCATGGGTCAGGACCTGCCCGTCATCGACCTCCAGCACCGCGCGCGGGCCGTCGGTGGCGACCAAGGTGGTCAACAGCCGCGCGAAATCCTCGACCGCGACCAGCGATACCTTGCCCGGCGGCGGCATCAGCGCGAGGCCCAGCCTGGCGGCACGGAACATGTCGCGCATCTCCATGTCGCCGGGGCCATAGATGCCGCTCGGCCGGACGATGGTCCAGTCGAGGCCGCTATCCGTCACCACATCCTCGGCCTGCCGCTTGGACCAGCCATAGGTGGACAGGCCGGGCTCGCGCGCCGACAGCGAGGAGACATGGACGAAGCGCCGGATGCCTGCCGCCTCGGCCGCCTCGACCATGGCGCGGGTGCCGTCGATATTGCCCGCGACGAAGCCCGCGCGGTCGGGTGCGTTGACCACGCCCGCGATGTGCAGCACGGCATCCGCGCCCTCGACCAGCGTCGCGAGGCTCTCCGGCTTGTCGAGCGCGCCCGCGATCCAGGTGATGCCGGCGCGCGACGGCTGGGCCCGCCGGGTCAGCGCGCGCAGCGACAGCCCCGAACCGGCGGCGCGGTCCACCACCGCGCGACCGACGAAACCGGTCGCTCCCGTCACTGCGACGATCATAGCAGGGCGAGGTGGTTGCGATGGATCAGCGCGGCGCGCGGGGCATGGCCCAATATCCGCGCCTGCTGGTCCGACCGCGTACCGATCAGCGCGCGCGCCTCGGTCGAATCATATTCGCTGAGGCCCCGCGCGATGGTGCCCCCCGGCCCCTCGACGGTCACAAGATCGCCGCGCGCGAAATGGCCCTGCACCCCGGTCGCGCCCGCCGCGAGCAGGCTGCCGCCCTCGGCCAACGCCCTGGCCGCGCCGGCATCGACCATGATGGCGCCGCGCGCGGTCAGCCCGCCCGCCAGCCATGCCTTGCGCGCGGGCGCGCTCTTTTCGGCGACGAAGACGGTGTGGCGCGCAGGGGTCGACAGCGGGTGGTCGATCCGCCCCGAGGCGATGGCGAGGTGGGCTCCCGCGCTGACCGCGATGCGCGCCGCGGCGATCTTGGACACCATGCCGCCTGAGCCCATGCCCGAGGCCGAGCCGCCATCGGCCATGCCGCTGACCGCGTCGATCCGATCGACCCGTTCGATATGGCGCGCGGCGGGGTTGGTGTGCGGATTGCTGTCGTACAGCCCGTCCACGTCGGAGAGCAGCAGCACCCCGTTGGCGCCCGCCGCCTGACCTACCCGCGCGGCGAGCCGGTCATTGTCGCCGAACCGGATTTCCTCGGTCGCGACGCTGTCATTCTCGTTGATGACCGGCACCACGCCCAGCCCCAGCAACCGCCCCAGCGTCGCGGCCGCGTTCAGATAGCGGCGGCGATCCTCCAGATCGTCGAGCGTCACCAGCATCTGGGCGGCGGTCAGCCCTTGCGCCTGGAGCAGTTCGGCCCAGGCTTGGCTGAGCGCGATCTGCCCGGTCGCGGCGGCGGCCTGCGCATCCTCCAGGCTGGCGCGGCCGCCCTTGGGCAGGTCGAGGCGGCGTGCGCCGAGCGCGATCGCGCCGGAGGATACGATCGCGATCTGCTGGCCTGCACGGACGCGCGCGGCGATGTCGGCGACCAGCCCGGTCAGCCAGTCGCGACGGACTTCGCCTTCGGGGGTGACGAGGAGGGCGGAGCCGACCTTGACGATCAGCCGCTGGCAGGTGGTGGGGGGGAAGATCATGGCGAAATGGTCATAGGATAGGAATGTCGTGAGCGATGGTCTCTGCGAGGCACGTTTCCCTCCCCCAACCCCTCCCGCCTGCGGGAGGGGAGAGGTTGTGGGGCAAGCGTTCGACCTTGGCTCTCCCCTCCCGCAAGCGGGAGGGGATGGGGGAGGGCAGGGTGTCTCACCGCGCCAGCCGCCCGCACCGTCAGGCCAGCGGCGACCACGTGATTTCGTCCTCGCCTTCGTCACCCTCCGGCACCGAATCCGGCCCCGGCCCGATCGCCTCGAGCAGCTTGTCGAGCACCCAGTCGACGCCGATCCCGGCCGCGCCCGACAAGGGGATCACGTCCGCGCCGCTCGCCTCGGCCAGTTCGGCCGACAGCGCCTCGATCAACTCGTCGTCCAGCGTGTCGATCTTGTTGAGCGCGATGATGTGCGGCTTTTCCGCAAGCCCGCCGCCATAGGCTTCCAGCTCGTCGCGGACGATGCGATAGCTTTGCGCGACATCCGCGTCATTGGCGTCGACCAGATGCAGCAGCACGCGGCACCGCTCGATATGACCCAGGAATCGGTCGCCGATCCCGGCGCCGTCCGCCGCGCCTTCGATCAGGCCGGGAATGTCGGCGACGACGAATTCGCGCTGGTGATGCCGCACTACGCCCAGCTGCGGCCGGGTGGTGGTGAAGGCATAGGCGCCGACCTTGGCCTGCGCGTTCGTCACCGCGTTGATGAAGGTCGACTTGCCCGCATTGGGCATGCCCACCAGACCCGCATCGGCCAGCAGCTTCAGCCGCAACCAGACCCATGCCTCCTCGGACGGCCAGCCGGTGCCGTGCTGGCGCGGCGCGCGGTTGGTCGAGGTCTTGTAGCTGGCATTGCCGCGTCCGCCGTCGCCGCCGCGCAGGAACACCTCGCGCTGGCCGACCTTGGTGAAGTCGAGCAGCACCTCGTCCTTGTCTTCGGACAGGACCTGGGTGCCGACCGGCACCTTGATGACCAGATCGTCGCCGCCGCCGCCGGTGCGGTTCGACCCCGACCCGCCATGGCCGCGCGGCGCGCGGAAATGCTGGGTATAGCGGAAGTCGATCAGCGTGTTCAGACCGGCGACCGCCTCGAAGATGATGTCGCCGCCCTTGCCGCCATTGCCGCCATCGGGGCCGCCATATTCCATGAACTTCTCGCGCCGGAAGGAAACGGCGCCGGGGCCGCCCGCGCCGGAGCGGACGAAGATTTTGGCCTGATCGAGAAAATGCATGGCTGCGCTCTTAGTCCGGGCCGCGCCAAGAGGCCAGCCCGCCCGTCATCCTGCCCGCCATTCAGGCCACCAGCACGGCCCCGCCGCACCGCACGCCGTTGATCGTCACATCGGCCTGGCCGACATGCAGGCCCATCAGGTCGCTCAGATTGCCGATCAGCAGGTCCAGCGCAGGGGCGACCGGCAACAACGCCGCGCCGACCGCGCCCGTCAGTCCGCCCAGCCCGATCGGGATGCCCAGCGGCACCAGTTGCAGGTCGACCTGCCGGATCAGCGACTGGGCGATGCCGCGCACCGCCGAATTGGCGGTGACCGTCCTGGTCGTCGCATTGGCGATATCGGTCTGGTCGAAACGGATCTGCTGCCACGCGGTGTCTCTGGCCAGGTCGATCCGCGCATGGCCCATGACCTTGGCGAGCGGAATTTGGAGCAACGTCGCCGCGCCGGTGATCGGCGCGCGGTTCATGTCGTCGAACAGCGTCCGGTCGACCTGCGCGACCGCCAGCGTGCCGGGCGAGGGGAGGCTGTCGACCGTCACCGCCGGGGTCGTGCCCGTGCAGCGCACCGCGTTCAGCCGCGCCTGGGCCGAGGCGGTCTCGACGAACAGCGGCAACTGGATATTGGCGAGAAACGGCACCCCGATCTGGGTATCGACCAGCAACCGCTGCTGCGCGGTGCGGACGGTCGTCGACCCGTCGCGCGTCACCGCCAGCCAGGGCGAGGCGGCGGGCCGCTCGCCGATCGCCAGCAGCACCCTGGTCGACACCAGCCCAGGGATCGACGCGCCTAGGTCCAGCGCCACCTGCCGCCGTCCATTGGCGATGGCCAGCGATTCGCGCAGCATCGAATAGGCATCGACCCCGATCAGGTCGCGCGACGTCGCCGATGTCGCATCGCCCAGCGGCCCCAGGTCGATCAGCCGGGTCAGCGGCACCGGCGATCCCGGCACCCGCAAGGCCAGGCGGCGCAGCAGCGAGGCCGTGCCAGCCTGGCCCGTCGTATCGGCCATGGCGTTCAATAAGGCGGGCAGGGTGACGTCGGCGGCCAGTATCTCGTTATAGCTGGCGCCGGTCAGGTTCAGCCGCGTGCCGAGCGCCTTGATCATGGGCAGCATCTCGATTCGCGTGTCGACCAGCGCCCGGTAATCGAGCAGCGACAGCGACAGGTTGCTGCCCGCCAGGCCGCTGAGCAGCGCGCCGGGCAGCCCGTCCTGAACCTGCGCCAGCCGGGTGCCGAGCGAGAAGGCGGCAAGATCGACTCGCCGCGCCACCGCGCTGGCTGCGACGGGGCGCTCGGCATCGCCGGTCAGCACCCGCCCGAAGAACAGCCGCACCGGCTGGCGCAGCACCACCCGAATCGCCCCGCCATCCGCGCCCGTCTCGAAGCGGTTTTCCGGTGCGATCGAGCGGTCGGCGCGGTAGGTGCCGATCGCCAGCGTGCTCGACACATGGACCAGGCCGTTCGCCGCGAGCAGGCGCTGCACCGCCTCGGCGCGCCGCTCGGGGCTGGAGGCGACCGCGGCGAGCGCGGCCTGGTCCGCCACTCCCTGCAATTTGCGCTGCGACAGGGTCAGCATGCCGATATCGACGCCCAGCGCGGCACAGCCGATCAGCGCCATGGCGGAAATCGCGGTCAGGATACTGACGCCGCCCCGCCGGTCGTCGCGGAGCCGTGCCCTCACAGGCCGCCGATCATCGCCACGCCCCGGGCCGACAGGATGCGCCCGGGTGTCGGCACGAAGGGAAGGTTCAGCAGAGGATCGTCATGCGCATCATAGCGGATCGAGACGGTCAGGATATTATTCTGTTCGACCGCGATGATCTCGCCCCGTTCGGGCCGAAGCGTGCCCGCCGCGCCGAGCAGCCGCCGGGCGGTATCGACCGCGATCGTCCGGCGCTCGCCCGCGTCGATCCCGGCCAGCGCGGCGCGGGCGGCGTCGTTGGCGGCCTGCTGCACCATATGCGCGGTCAGGAAATAGTCGGCGAAGCTGACGATCCCCATCAACAGCCCCAGCAGGATGGGCAGCACCAGCGCCAGTTCCACCACCGCCACGCCCCGACGATCGCGGCCGAGCGAAGAGGTCGGGAGAGAGAGCCTAAATCGAAGCGCCCAGGGTGAGGGCTGCGAACGGGCAATATGGACCATCGATTTCCCCCTGACGGCTGATGGATATATCACATCAGGGGCGTTGATCCTTATCAATCGCCTAAATCTATCCCACTGACCCCGTGAATTTTTGGACGCGCTCGCTGATGCGACCATAACGGACAGGAATCGCGTCGTTGCGCGCAAATAACGTGTTCAAAGCGGGAATGGTTAACGCGCGTGGCCGCTCGCGTGGGGGGCATGCCCCATCCCCCGAGTCGCGGTGATTCGGACGGGGCCCGGCTTCGCCTTTCCGGTGAGGGAAAGGCGAAGAGGTTCAGGCGGCGAGGGGGATGGACGCCCGTCGGTCGTCATCCAGGTCGAGCGCGTAGTGGATGCTGGGCGACAATGTCGCTCGCGCGGCGGAGGCGCGGGCCATGCGCTGTCCGCTCGGGCGGAAGCCCAGCTTCGTCAGCACCTGCCCCGAGGCGGGGTTGTCGGCGAAGTGCCACGCGCCCAGCCGCCGGATCGGCAGGGCATGGCGCGCCATCTCAACGACCGCGCGCCCCGCCTCGGTCGCATAGCCGCGCCCCCAGGCCGCCGGGGTCAGCCAATAGCCGAGTTCATGGCCGGTATCGCCCGCGATGATCGCGATGCCGCCGATCAGTTCGGGCGCGCCGCCGCGATCCAGCGCGGTGATCAGGAAGCGCGGCTCGGTCGCGCCGCAGGGCAGCGCCAGCCAGCGCTCGGCATCGGCCTGCGCATAGGGATAGGGAACACGCGCCGCCATCCGGGCGACGGCTTCATGGCCGATCGCCCGGGTCAGGGCACCGGCATCTTCCGGCCAGGCTGGCCGCAACAACAATCTTGGGGTCCGCGCGAACATCACTCGACAACTCCTCGTCACGCCCGGCGCCTGTGGCACGTCCCGATGACGGGACGGAGACAGGCGCGGGGGCGGTGGAGGGAGCATGAAAAAAAGGGAGCCGGGGTGACCCGTCTCCCTTTTTTGCTGGTTCCTGCGCGGAACCCGGGTCACCCTGGTGGGCAACCCGGCGCGGTTGCCCGATTATTCGGCCGCTGCGGCCAGTTCGACCGAGCAGAATTTACGGCCCAGCTTGCCCTCGTGGAACGAGACGCGGCCATCGACGAGCGCAAACAGGGTATGGTCCTTGCCCATGCCCACGTTGCGACCCGGATAGAACTTGGTCCCGCGCTGACGCACGAGGATGTTGCCGGCGATGGCTTCCTGGCCGCCGAACTTCTTCACGCCAAGGCGACGGCCGGCCGAATCACGACCGTTACGCGACGAACCGCCTGCTTTCTTATGTGCCATTGCGAACTACTCCTGGATTTCGTTGGGTGGCGCGGCTGAGATTCAGGCGCCGACCGACACGATCTTCAGGATCGTGTGCTGCTGACGGTGGCCGTTGCGACGACGATAGTTGTGGCGACGACGCTTCTTGAAGACGATGACCTTGTCGGCCTTCGCCTGTGCGATGATTTCGGCGGCAACGGTGATGCCGTCGACGGCCTTCAGCTCCGAGCCTTCGCCCGCCAGCAGAACGTCACCCAGCGTCACCGACGCGCCGGCTTCGCCCTCGATCTTCTCGACGACGATCTTATCTCCGGCGGCGACGCGATACTGCTTGCCGCCCGTGCGCACGACTGCGAACATGGCTCTTATCACTTCCCAAATGCATGGCTCCCGCGCGGGAATGCCCGTCGGGAAAGAAGGGTCAGCTAGGCAAAGGTGGCCCGATTGTCAACCAAGGATTGCAGCTTTTGATGCCGGGTCAGGGGTTCCGCGCACCCCAAATCCCCGATGCCGCAGGCGACTCAGTGGCGATGTTCGCGCCGCAGCAGATAACGCCCATCGGCATAGCCGGTAAACAGGCCGGGAATCGCGGGATGCTCGATCGGTTCGTCGCTGTCGTCGTGCAACAGATTCTGCTGGCTGACATAGGCGACATAGCTCGATTCGGCATTCTCCGCGAGCAGGTGATAGAAGGGCTGGTCCTTGGCGGGCCGGATCTGCTCGGGAATGGCGTCATACCATTCGTCGCTGTTGGCGAAGACGGGGTCGACGTCGAAGATGACGCCGCGAATGTCGAACATGCGGTGGCGCACGACATCCCCGATCGCGAAGCGCGCGGTCGCGATCATCGGCGCGTCCACATCCAGGCGCGAGGTCAGGGGCATCATGTCGGTGGCGTCCATATCGCCCGATTTAATGTCTTTATCGCGCCGCACAAGTTTAGGCGCTTGCAATGCGCAAAAAGCTGATCTAACAGCGCGCCTCCAATCGATCAGCCCCGAAGGCCAACCGGCCTTTTTCGGATCGTCCTCGCGGAGAGGTGGCAGAGTGGTCGAATGCACCGCACTCGAAATGCGGCGTGCCGGCAACGGTACCGAGGGTTCGAATCCCTCCCTCTCCGCCACTTCCTCTGCGAAGATTATGCTATGATTACCGGGGGTTGTTGGGCAAGTGCCACCGGTTCATAGGGACCGTCGCACCGACGGTAAGCACTGGGCAATCTCGAAATAGAGGGCGAAGCGCCCCCCCTGTCTGATGTGATGCTGGTATGAAGGTGTTGCGGAAGGGAGCCCGTCCCCCCCGAGGGTCTGGAGCCCGATAGGGAGCAAGGGTCCCTTCCGCGTTGGTCACAACCCTGAACAGTTGCTT